>Ga0182030_10000113_pt1 | contig 124457 bp, 132 predicted proteins | sample 812S3MmetaG_FD_121299 | JGI IMG/M metagenome (GOLD analysis project Ga0182030, IMG submission 121299) | Permafrost microbial communities from Stordalen Mire, Sweden - 812S3M metaG (Illumina Assembly) | ecosystem: Environmental > Terrestrial > Soil > Wetlands > Permafrost | place: Sweden... | reverse complement strand
GGCGAGCCCATCGCATTCTTCAGCTATCCGAACAAGCCGAGCCGGCTGAAAGCGGAGGGAACGATGGTTCGCTCGCTGCTCGACGTCGGCGAAGAGAGCGAACTCGCGTTGGAGATGTTGGCCGACGTGCTCGACGCGCGCGGCACGGCGCCCGCGATCCAAGCGCGTGAGTTGACGCCGGCGCCGTCGGGCGCGCTGAATCCGATCAGCATCGCCTACGCGCTCTCGGCGGCAATGCCGGAGAATTGCATCCTGGTGGACGAGTCGCTCACCACCGGACGCGAAACCATGGGTTACACCATGGGCGCCGCACCGCACGACCTGATCAACAACATGGGCGGCTCGATCGGCTACGGCACGCCGGTGGCCACGGGCGCGGCGGTAGCGTGTCCCGATCGCCGCGTGTTCTGCATGGTCGGCGACGGGAGTGCGATGTACACGATTCAGTCGCTGTGGACGCAGGCGCGCGAGAGCCTCGACGTCACCACGATCATCTTCGCCAACAACACCTACGGGATTCTCAAGGCCGAATACACCAACATGGGCGCGGGCACGGGCACGCCCGGTCCGCGCGCGCTCTCGATGATCGACATCGACCGGCCGCGCATCGATTGGCGTGCCATGGCCAAGAGCATGGGCGTGCCGTCGGTGTCCGTCGACACAGCCGAAGGCTTCACAACCGCCATGATCAACGCCGCCCGCGAACCCGGCCCAAACCTAATCGAAGTCAACCTATAGTGTCATCGCGAGCTATAGTGTCATCCCGAGCTTGTCGAGGGACCGCCGCAAGACTCCGCTACTGATCCTCCGCGAACACCTGCGCGAACGTTTTGCCGTACGGATAGAACTTGTCTTTTTCGCCGGCGGCCCAAGCCGCGCGGACATCCGGGCACGAAAGATCCCAATCCCAACGGCACGATTGCAACACCGCGCGCATATCTTGCCGCAACTCTTCCACCGTCGGCCGCCCGAAAAACCAGTAGCCGTTATAGATCTTGTGCAGGATCCGGTCCGGCGCGCAAACGATCGTGTGCGGCACCATCGGATCGTGCTCGGGATCGGTGTACTCCGGAATATCCAAGTCCTTCTGTACGATCCGCCGCGGATCCGAAAGAAACGGCCAGCCCGCCGCAACGGCATTCCGGAACTCGTTCGTGCCCAGTAGACTATCCGTACTAATCGTCACCATCCGGCAGTAGCCCACACCCGGTATCATCTCGCGCCACAGCGCCGCCAGACCCTCGTGCTGGCGCCGATCCTTCGGACAGTACCCGCCCCGCGCCAGCACCACGATCATCGGATCTTGCCCCTGCAGTTCCGAGAGCCTCCGGTGCTTTCCGGTCTGATCCGAAAGCTCGTAATCCGGCAGTTGCGACCCAACGATTACATCCGCGCGCATGTGCTTCTCCAAAAGGGCTCGTACATCGCCGCGTCGATTCGCCATAGCATGATCGAATCCCAGACTCGCGTGCGGACGCTCTTCCTCGCCCTCACCTTCGCCCTCATGACGGTCGTCGCCGGCACAACAGCCGTGCGGGCCCAAGCGAACGGCGAACTGGCTTCGGTCGAAGGCCGCATTACCCAGCTCACGGTCAACAGCATCGGCATCCTCAACGCGCAGAGCGGCAAGGTAGTCCACTTCCACCTCGAGCCGTATTTCGAAGACTTCTTCGCCGCAAACGCAAAAACAGAAATTCCGATGGACCGCTTCCACATCGGGTCCTTGGTACGAGTCGACTTCAATCCGCGCTTCACCACGCGCCGAGCCGTGCGCATCGTGCTCCTCCGCGAACCGCGATGAAACGCATATTGCCGGTAGTCGCGCTCGCACTCGTCCTGGCCTCGGGCGCGAGCCCCGCCACCTCGCAGACGGAGATGACGACGCTGCGCATCGCATCGACGCCGATCGACGTCGGCGCCGAAGTCTACTACGCGCAGGCCCTCGGCATGTTCAAGCAAGCCGGCCTCGACGTGCAAATTCAAAGCATCGATAACGGCGCCGCGATCGCGGCGGCCGTCGCGGGCGGTGCCGCCGACATCGGCCAGTCGAACGTCGTTTCGATCGCAACCGCCTACCAGAAGAAACTCCCTTTTGTCGTGATTGCGCCGGCCGGTGCCTATTCGTCGGACCGGCCGACTACCGTGCTCGTCACGCTGGCGAACGCACCGTTCAAGACGGCCAAGGATCTCGAAGGCAAGACGCTTGTCACGAACGGCATTCTCAACATCGCGCAGATCGGCGGCGACGCGTGGCTCGATAAAAACGGTGCCGACTTCAAAGCCGTGCGTTGGATCGAGCTGCCTACGACGGCGACCGCCGACGCGCTGATCAACCATCGTGTCGACGGCGCGATGCTCTCCGAACCGTCGCTCAGCGCGGCGCTCGCGCTCGGCAATTTCCGCATCATGGCGACGCCGTACGACGCGATCGGAAAGCACTGGCAGATCGGCGCCTGGTTCACGACGAAAGATTGGGTTGCCGCGCACCCGGACGCAGCCCGCAAGTTCGTCGCCGTGATGCAGCAAGTCGCGCGCTGGGCGAACACCCACCAGACCGAATCGCTGAAGATCCTGAGCGACGTCTCGAAAACCGACTACCCGAAAACGATGCGCCGCGCGGTCTACGGCGATCAGCTCGACGCCACAATGTTCCAGCCGGTGATCGACAACTCGGCCAAATACGGTGCGATCCCCGCCACGTTCGCTGCAGCGGAGCTCTTCGCGAAACCCTAGGCGCCGTTCCGGCGTACCGGCGCTACGGGCGCGTGAATCGAAATGATCGACCGGTCACCGATCCACAACGCCGGCGGGATACGCCAATAACTGGCCATGGCATTGAGCGGTAGCGCGTAACTTCCGCGCAGCGCCGCAAACTCGGTCCACGCGGTCTCGATCTCGCGCATGCGCAACCCTTTGGCGGCCAGCCGCTCGTACACCTGATCGAACTCGGCCCGCTCGATCCCCGGCGCGCCCGTGAGATCCTGTGCGAAGCCATAATATTGCGTGTAGTCGTTCACGAGATGTCGCCCCAAGCGCCCGAGCATCTTCGCGGGCCCCACATGCCCCACGTCAACCGTCGTAATCACCAGCGTCGAAGCGTCGAGAAAGGCTCCGATCGTGCCGACCCATGATTGATAATCATGCGTCGAACGAAAGTACGCGAGCACGGGATACGCCAGGTGCGTCTCCATGATGTCCGCGATCCACGCTTCCGCGCGGCCGAACGTCGCGCCCAAATCGTCGAGCATCTCCAGTTCAACGTGCCGCGCCAGAAAATCCACCCCCGACGGCGGAGCGCCCGTACGTTCGCGCATCGTAACGATGAACGCCTCGCGCCGCTGAAACGCCGCGAAGATCGAAAACAGGAATGCCGTCACGATCGCAAACGTGCCCAATCCGAGCGCTGCGGCCGTGAGCGAAATCGCTCGTGCAAGGCCATGTTGCGCGACGATATCCCCGTAGCCGAGCGTCAGCAGCGAGGTCCCGGCGTAATAGATCGCCATCCAAAGCGTATCCGGCTCCGGTTTGAGTTCACCGCGCAACGCGAAGAAGATCAGACCGAAACCGAAGATCAGCGCAACGATCCAGAAAATCAACAGCGTGATGAGCAACAGCGGCGCAAACGTGCCAAAGAGTCCCTCGCGCCGCGCGTCCGATTGCATGCGCATCCCGATCACGCCGGTGGCGCGCCAGCCGCCCCGTGAAAGGCGCGCGCTCGGCCGCCAACTATAGGTCGGCCGCGGCACGATCACGCTCATGAACACGTCGGCGGCAATGACCACCACGACCACGGCCCCGCCCAACCCGATCACGAGGTCGAAGAACACGCTATTTCGGCGGCGAGTACGAGGCGATTTCGATGTTCGCGAACCTGCCGTTGACCAGTTGGGTGCGCCGGATGTACATGTTCTCGCGCACTTCGCGCGTCTGGGCGTCGATCGAAATCGGACCGCGCGGGCTCTCCACGGTCACACCGCGCAGCGCATCGATCGTCTTGGCCGCGTCGATCGCGCCCTTCTGACCGGCGATACCGCGGTCGATCAACGTGAGCGCATCGAACGCCTGCACCGCGATGAACGACGGAGCATCGTCGGGGATCGGGTTCGGAATCAACTGCTTATAGAGCCGGACGTAATCGGTATTCAGCTTCGAGGAGTGATCGACCGTGTAGTTGGACGCGGTCACGACGTCGAGCGCGTCCGGGCCCTCGGCGCCCATCAGTTCTTCCGAAATGAGGTCCGCCGTGCCGATCAGCTTCGCCGTCGCCTTCATGCCGGTCGAACTAAACTGCTTCACGATGTTGATCGACGACGGTCCGCCGCCGACAAACGCGAACAGCGCATCGGGCTTCGCGTCCTTGGCGCGCAGCAGATACGCCGAGAAGTCGGTCGTATCCAGCGGAACCGCCACGCTGCCGATCACTTTCCCGCCGGCATCCGCCAGCGCAGACGTCAGCGCCGCGAGCGTGTCCGCCCCGCTCGAATAGTCGGCGACGACCGCGTACACCGTCTTGATCTTGTTGCGTACGAGCCAGCGCGCGAGGGGCGGACCGAAATCCGGCGTCAGGTACGACGTACGGATCGCATACGGCGCCTTGGCCATGATCCCGGGCGAGGTCGCGTTGATGATGAAGTACGGAATCTTCGCCTGCGTCGACACCTCGCCCATCGCCACCGCTTCGGGCGTCGACGAACCGCCCACGAGGACGTCGATCTTCTCCTGAACGATCAGTTCCTGGGCCAGCCGCCGCGCCGTCTCGGGCGCGTGCGCGTCATCGCGCTTGATGAGCACGGCCGGACGGCCGCCGATCATGTTGTGGTGCATCGCCAGCCACGTATCGAGCGAGGCGTTCACCGAACGGCCGAGCGAGGCGCCCGGCCCGCTGAACGACATGATCACGCCGATCTTCAGCGGCGCGGTTTGCGCCGGCGCTTCGTTCGGCAGCAGAGCGGTAAGGAACAGCGCGGCCAACGCCGCAACGGCAACGCGCCTAACCGACACGGAGCGCCAACTGGGTCTTCTTGCTGGCAATCTTCCAACCCTCAGCAGTCTTCTTGTGAATCTCAACGGTCGGGAACACCGCACCGATGCCCTTCGTCTGCCCAGGTTTGCCGTCTTTGCCGCGCGCGCCCGGAATGACACACGTCAGGGCCCGCACTTCGGCCGTATCCGCGTCGATGATGTTGACCTCGATATTGTTCACGAGATGGAACACCATGCGGTCTTCCTGCGGAACGGCCGGGTTCCCGCGTTCGCGCAGTTTGTTCACATGAGCTGCGATCTCGGCTCGGCCCGTAAACGCGGAATCATCCCCGTCGCGGTACCACATGCCGTCCTCGGCAAACAGCGCCGCGGCTTCCTCGCCGCGCACGCCGTCGAGGCGATTGTAGAACCGGATCGTATTCTGCGCGCACTCCCACTCGATCGCGTGGCGCTCGGCCATCGTCAAGCTCACGATCAACCGGCCGCGACGGCGGCGCGCTCGGCAATCAAGTGCACGAGATCGGTGTTCGGAATCGACTCCTCGGCCAGCACGTCGAACGAACACAAGAGCCGGTAATCGTTCTTCGCCGGATCGCGCAAAACGCCGAGCGGCTCGCGTCCCGCCTTCACGTCGTCGATCGCCTTGAGCATCAGCTTCCGCGCCGCCAGCAACGCCACGTCGGTCGTCGCCAGATGCTCGCGCGTCCGGTTTTGAATCGGACCCTGGGTTTCGGTGGCAAATGCATCGTGGGTGTTGAAGTTCGGCCCCATGCCGGTGTAGTTTTGGTTCATCGTGCTCCGGTCTTGCAAGTACCGGTTCGCCTTCTTCCGCCGCAAACGAAACTCCGACTCGTACTCGTTGGAATTCTTGCGGCTGCTCACGACCCGGCTCGTCGCATCCAGCGGCGCGTCCCGGCGCAAGGCGAAGTGCCACCGCCAATGGGTGTAGTCGTCGATCGGCACGTGCCAGATCCCGATATGCCCGTCGCCGCCCTGCGGCCCGGCAATCACCGAGAAGTTCGGCATCCCGAAGATCGTCACGCGAACGTACTTGCGGCCCTCGCCGCCCGAGCGTAACTGGAAGATGCGCAGCCCGAAATCGGTGTTCTCGGTTTCGAGGCGCGGCGTCTCTTCCGGCTCGATCAGCGCCTCATCCGTCTCCGGCACGCCGACGCGATGCAAGTTGCCGAACTTCAGCCCCGGCCGCCGATCCGCTTCAAACGTGCGGTGCAAGAAGCCGACGTGCCCCGGATCGTAGTTCCCTTCGTTGGCCTGCAAATAATTGCAGTCAACGAACACCTTCGCCGCATGGAGATGCTCGTGCGGATACGTGAAAAAATCGTAGTTGGGAAATTCCGGCGGCTCGCCCTCACCCATGTAGGCAAAGAACGCACCGGCTTTTTCCACGACCGGATAGGCGCGCTGACGGACCTTCGTCTTGAACGTGCTCTCCTTGGGCTCAGCCGGCTGCTCCAAGCAGCAGCCCGTCACATCGTACAGCCAGCCATGATAGAGACAGCGCAACCCGCCGTCCTCGAGCCGCCCGAACGACAGGTCGGTCCCGCGGTGACAGCAATGCCGATCGAGCAGCCCGAGCCGACCCTGGTCGTCGCGGAAGAGCACCAGTTCCTCACCCATCACGTCGACCGAAACCGGCACCCCGCCGGGCGGCAGCTCCGTCGAAAGCGCTACCGGCTGCCAATAACTCCGTAGGAGCTTCCCGCCGGGCGTGCCGGCCGAGGTCCGGGTAAGCGCGTCGTTTTGTTCTTGCGTCAGCATGCCCCGGATTTCGATCAACCATTAAACGAACCCCCTCCCCCGAAGCGCGATTGCGGCAGAGTGTCATCCCGAGCGGAGCCCACCTCGTCTTCGCTCGGTGCAGGCTCCGGGGCGTAGTCGAGGGACAGCCGCCAATCTCGCCAACCACGGCAGCATGAACCGCGACGCGCTCCTGCGCTCTATCATCGCCGGCGCCGCGGCATGCGCCGCCGCCCCAAGCATCGCCGCGGCGCAAACGCGAACGCCGATGCACATCGCAACACTCCCGGTAGACGCCGACGCTACCGCCTGGTTTGCCGTCGACCAAGGCTACTTCGCACAAAACGGCCTCGACGTCACCGTGGAAGTCATCACCAGCGGCGGGGCGATCGTCGCGGGCGTCGCCGGTGGCGCGCTCGACGTCGGCGTCGCGAGCATCGGCTCGCTCTCCACCGCACACGCCCGCGGCTTGCCCGTCGTAGCGCTCGCCCCCGGCGGCCTCTACAACGGCTCCCTACCCACCAGCGTCCTCGCCGTTGCGCAAAACTCTCCGCTGCGCACCGCCAAAGACCTCACCGGAAAAACCATCGCGATCCAAACCCTTGGCGAGCTCGCGTCGTTCTCGATCTCGTCCTGGATCGACCACAACGGCGGCGACGCCAAAACCGTAAAATTCGTCGAAATCCCAACCTCGTCAATGGCCGACGCGATCACGAAAGGCCGGGTCGACGCCGCCTTCATCGCCGAGCCGTTCTACTCACTCGGAAAACCGGCCATCCGTTTTTTCGCGCCGACCTACGACGGTGTCGCCAAACGCTTCCTCATCAGCGCGTGGGTCGCACGCCGCGAGTGGATCGCGCAGAACCCCGACGTCGCCGCAAAATTCGTCAGCGCGATGCGCACCGCCGCCGTCTGGGGAAACCAAACGCAGAACCTCACCGCATCCGGCGCGATCCTCGGCAAATACACCCACATCGCGCCCGACACGATCGCGAAGATGCAACGCGCCCAATTCGCAACGCAGCTGGACCCGGCGCTCATCCAACCCGTCATCGACGTCTCAGCCCAATTCGGCGTGATCCCGAAGGCTTTCCCAGCCGCCGAGATCATCGCCAAACCGGCCGCTTAAACGCCGCCGAATCGCAGCCGGTTAAAGCTGATCATCTGCACCAGCGGATCCGCGCGATCGCCGCTCGCGGCACGGTCAACGAGCACGTTGACCACGGCCGTCTTCCCTTCGCGCACGGCGGCTAACGCACGGTCGAACGCCGGCCCAACCTCCGCCGGGGTCGGCGCAAACTCGCCATCGCATTCCAGCCCTTGCGCGACGATATCGTACCGGCTCTGATTCATGTCCACGCCCGTCGTACCGTTGAACAACCGCAGCGTGATGTTGCGGCTCGAACCCCAGGTCCCGTCGTTGGCCACCATCACGAAGATCGGTAGTTCGTGCAACGAGGCCGTCGCCAGCTCGGCAAGATACTGCCCGAATGCACCATCGCCCGTACCAAGATAGACCTGACGCGTAGAGCCGTCTTCCTGAAACGCCGCCGCCGCACCGATCGCAAACGGTAACCCCGTCCCCATCGCGCCAAACGGTTCGTGATCCAGAAACCCCGGCGACGATTGAATCCGGAACGTCGCCTTGTACCAATTATTGCAATTCGCGCCGTCGCCGACGAACAGCGCATCGGGCGCCATGCGTGCGGCAAGCTCGCGCGCCATGCGCAACGGATGCACTTGTCCGTCTTCGGAATGCCCGAGGCTCTCGATCTTCGCTACGCGCGGCGCAATCGCGGCCTTCGCCCAACTCCCATCCCACGCAGCAGCCTTCGCGGCCGCCAAACCATCGCGCAGCGCCTCGAGCGCCAGCCGCGTGTCACCCGCCATCGGCGCCTCGACCACACGATTGCGTCCGATCTCTTCCGCTATGTTGGCGACCTGTATAAAGGCCGCATCGGCCGCAAAAAACGGCGGCGCAGCAAACCCGATCCCGCCCTCCAGCCGTCCGCCGGCAAAAATGACGACGTCGGCTTCGCGCGCGCAGATGCTCCCCATCGGCCACCCGAACACCGTCTCGAAATCCTCGGGAATGAGCCCGCGGCTCGGACCCTGCAATAAGACCGGAATTCCATACTCGCGATTGAGCTGCTGCAACACCGCGCCCGCATGCGACCAGTACGCCCCACGTCCCGCAACGATGAGCGGCCGCTTCGCCTTCGCCAAGAGCGCCGACGCGCGTGCAACGTCATCCGGCGCCGGACGCGGCGCGTGCGCGCGGATCACCGGCCCGAGCGAACCCGCCGCCGCGGCTTCATCGACCGTCGCCGTGGCGACATCGCGCGGAATCTCGAGCAGCACCGGCCCCGGATCGCCGGAGAGTGCGATCCGCGCGGCCATCTCCACGTACTCGCCGAGCCGGTTCGCATCGTGCACGACCTGCGACCACTTCGTCACCGAACGCACGAGCCGCGCATGATCGAGTTCTTGCTGCGGTCGCGCGTCGAGCATCGCAAACGGATTGCGTCCCGCAAAGATGATCAACGGCGTCCCCGCATCGTTGGCCGACGCGATCCCGCCGACGGCATTCGCCAGTCCCGGCCCCGACGTCACGCAGGCAACCCCCAGCGTTCGCCGCGTTGTCGCATAGCCGTCGGCCGCCAACACCACCGCGCTCTCGTGCCGCATGTGCAGCAGCCGCATACCGCGCCGGTCCACCGCGCCGAAGAACGACTCGAGATGTCCCGGCAACCCGAACACGGTGCGAACGCCCTGGCGTTCGACCGCCTGCGCCATCAGGTCGGCTCCCAGCATTATTTCTCCTCATGCATCGCGAATAGGTCGTTCAATGAATAAACGAGCCCCGATCGACGTTCGGTCAATGCGCAACGAAGACTTTCTCAGCTACAAGATCAGCGTCCTCAGCCGCATCCTCGACCGCGGGGTCGATAAGAAGCTGCTCACCGGCCTCAACCTGCCGCTCACCTCGCTGCGCATCCTCGGCCACCTCCACGCGCACGGCGAAGGCCGCGTGCTCGCGATCGCGCGCAACATGCATCTGCTGGGGTCGCAGATCAGCCAGAGTATGACCGAGCTCGTCAACTACGGCCATGTCGCCAAGAAGCCCGACCCGAGCGACAAACGCGGCACGCTCTTCCGCCTCACCCCGAAGGGCCGGCGGCTCTACGAAGGCGTCCTGGCTCGGGCCCAGGCCAAGCAAGAAACGGTCGCGGAGGTGATCGGCCCCGAGAACTACGCCCTCGTCAGCGACTGCCTCGACGCGCTGATCGCGCATTACGGAGCGCCTGGAGCAGCCGTCCTCGAGTCCGCGTAGAAGAGTACCCGTATGGCCCTAACCCAGACCCAGCAGCTAACCCTCATTGAAACCGGTCGCGGCACGCCGATGGGCGAGCTCTTCCGCCGCTATTGGATCCCGGCGATGCTTTCGTGGGAACTCCCCGAGCCCGATTGCGACCCGGTCCAGATCCGCTTGCTGGGCGAAGACCTGCTCGGCTTTCGCGACACCGACGGCAATCTCGGCCTCATCCAAGAATACTGCCCGCACCGCGGCGTCTCGCTCTATTACGGGCGCAACGAAGAGTGCGGTATCCGCTGCTCGTATCACGGCTGGAAGTTTGACGTGAGCGGCAAGTGCGTCGACATGCCGTCCGAACCCGACGAGAGCAACTTCAAAGACAAAGTCCGCGTCACCGCCTACCGCCTGATCGAGCGCGCCGGCGTTCTCTGGGCATACATGGGGCCGCCCGACGCCGAGCCGCCGCCGCCGCAACTCGAGTGGGCGCTGCTGCCGCCCGCGAACCGCTACGTTTCCAAACGCATCCAAGAGTGCAACTACCTGCAGGCTCTCGAAGGCGCCATCGACTCGAGCCACGTCTCGACGCTGCACCGCTTCAATCTCGACAACGATCCGATGCACGAGGGCGCCCACGGCAACGTCTTCCTGAAGGCCGACACGCACCCGAAGTTCGAAGTGCAAGATTCTAAGAGCGGCCTGCTCATCGGTGCGCGCCGCAACGCGGATGCGCAGAACGACTACTGGCGCATCACGCCGTTCATCATGCCGTGGTACACGATCATCCCGCCGTTCGGCGACAACGTGATCGGGGCGCACGCGTTCGTTCCGATGGACGACGAGAATTGCTGGACGTGGAGCATCAACTACGATCCGGCCCGCGAACTCACCAAGGCAGAAGTCGCCGCGATGGACGCCGGCATGGGCATCCACGTCGAGTACGTCCCCGGCACGTTCCGCCCGAAAGCCAATCGCGACAACAACTACCTCATCGACCGCAGCGCGCAGCGCACGAAGAAATCATTCAGCGGGGTGAAGGGTATCTCGATGCAAGACGCCTCGCTGCAAGAGAGCATGGGCCGCATCGTCGACCGCACGAACGAACGCCTCGGCACGAGCGACGCGGCGATCATCGCCGCGCGCCGCACGCTCCTTCGCGCCGCCGAAGACCTCGCCGAAGGCGGCCCGCCGCCGATCGCGACCGAACCCGAAGCGCAATACGTGCGCTCCGCCTCGATCCTCATCCCCAAAGGCGTCCCGTTCGCTGAAGGCGCAGCCGAAGCGTTGCGCGCGGCCCCCGGCAAACCGTTTGTCAGCGTCTGACGCACCGCGTCTGCGCGAAAACCTAATCCGCGGCGAGCAGCTGATCCATGATGCGGCGGTAGCGCGCGGGGCCTGCGTCTACCGATAGGAGCGCCGGGCGCAACATGCGTCCATGGACTTCGAGATCGCGCACGGTACGCTGCTGCGCGGCGACCACTGAGCGGCTACCTCAAGTTGTCATCCCGAGCCGCCAGTTGTCATCCCGAGCTTGTCGAGGGACCGCCGCGACCGCATTCGGAAAGCCCCGACCATGAATCCCAAGAACCGCAGCCCGTGGTCGTACATTCAGCCGTGGGACATCGACTCGATTTCGGTTGATATTCTCGATGAAGAACAGCGTCGCGGTTGGATGCGCGCGATGTTCGTCGCCGGCGGACTACCCTATATGTGGCGCGAGCTCGCCCAGCCGATGCGTGACGTGGTGTACGGCCTGCTGGAACTACGGGCAGGTGACCGCGTCCTGATGATCGGCGAAGGCGTGGAGCCCTGCGGCTTCGCCGATGACATCCAGCAGCGAATCGGACCGAACGGAGTACTCGACGTCTTTGAAATCATTCGCGACGGCCGCGCCGCCGTTGCGTCACGCAAGATGGGCCGAAACGGCAAGATCGGCTGCTGGCGCTGGACCTATACCGAGGGCGTTGCCGACAACACGTACGACGCGGTGGCCATCATGCAATCTGCGCAGCATTGCGATGATTGGAACGAGACCGGTGCTGAACTGGTACGTGTGCTGCGCCCTGGCAGAATGCTAGTGTCGGCTGAAATGTGCCTCGAAGGCGATCGCTTCAAAGGCAAGGTTGACGCCGACGTCCACATTCGGCAGTGGTACGACAAGATGTTTCCGGGCGGGCGGAACGAGATTTCAAATTACAGCGGCGAGGAGCTTCTCGCATTGATCGGCCCGCACGTTAGCGGCGGACAATGCATCGATTGGCGCGGCATCGAGGTGTTCTGGGGCCGCAAACCCGTTTAACCGTGTCATCCCGACCCTTCGACAAGCTCAGGGCGAGAGACCGCCGCAATTCCTAATACCCGAACCCATCAGCCGATCGCGCCGGTGCCGGCCATGACTCGCAGCACGTGCACCTTCTCGTGCAGCGCCGCCGGATCGCCCCCTGTCGACCAGCCGAGTGCGCGCCGGTAACTGCCCAAATCGCCGCGGTCGCTGAGTAGCTCCTCGCTGACCTCGACGTGCCGATGCGCGTCGGGAAAAACGAACAGCGCATCGACCGGGCAGTACGCTTCACAAAGGAAGCACGTCTGGCAATCGTTTTGCCGCGCGATGACCGGCGCCTCATCCTCGCGCGCCTCGAAGACGTTCGTCGGGCAGACTTTCACGCAGATGTTGCACGAGATGCAACGCGAAGCGGAAACGAGTTCGATCATCAGGCGCTCACTAAGTCGCGTACCGGCAATCGCGGCACGGGCTGTTCGTATCGCAAGGCGATCGCGTCGACGCCGGAGACAATCTGATGGCGCTGCTGCAGCGGATCAATCTGGGGGAAATCGCTGCGCCGGTGCATGCCGCGGCTCTCCGTGCGCGCGAGCGCGCTCGTGTACGCCCACCGCGCCGTTGCCGTGAGTGCCGCCGCTTCGCGCGAGCGCTGAGCATCGCGGGCGTCGCCGCCTCGATCGGTCGTTCGCGCACCGGCAGAAGCCCAAAGACCGTTCAGCACCGCGAGCGATGAACGAAGCCCGGCATCGGTGCGGAACATGTTCTTCTCCAGCGGCAGCATCTCGCTCTTGACCGTTTTGATCGCCGCATCAGACTCGGTGAATGCAGACGTGCCGGCGCCGGTAAGACGTCGCGATTTGCGCGACGCTCCCAAACGCAACGCGAAATCGGCCGCGCCTTCACCGGCCCACGAGCCCGAGGACATCGCCCACGCTGCGTTGTGACTGCCGCCCCCGGTGAAACCGCCGCAGATTCGCTCGCGCGTCGCGGCATCGCCGGCCGCGTACAGGCCCGGCACCGTCGAGGCACAGGTTTCATCCGTGATGCGGATGCCGCCGGTGCCGCGCACCGTACCTTCGAGAACGAGCGTGACGGGAAAGCGTTCGTTAAACGGATTGATGCCGCTGCGATCGAACGGCAAGAAAAAGTTCGGCTGCGCAAGCCTCAGGAAGGCCTGAACTTCGGGCCGCTCCTTTGCCTTGATCAGCTGGGCGTAAACGGGGCCGTGAATAAGCGTCCGCCCGATCGTGGCGGCGGAATGATGGCCGTCTTTAACGGCCTGGATGTCCTCGCCGGCTTCGTTCGTGAAAACGGCCCAGCTATAGTGCGCGGTTTTCGTGACCGAACCAAATACGGTCGAGACCGCGTACTGGCTCGAGAACTCCATGCCGGAGAACTCCGCTCCCGCTTCGCCCGCAAAGAGGTACCCGTCGCCGGTATTATTATTGGTACCGAGCGCTTTGCTCAAGAACGCGCACCCGCCGGTCGCGATGACCACCGCACCGGAACGCACGGTCCATTCGCGTTCCTCCTGCGTCTGCACCCCGCGTGCCCCGGCAACGTTGCCGTTACCATCGACCAGAAGTTCCAGTGCGGGACTGTGGTCGAGGATCTTCACCCCGGCGCGCGCGACGACTTTGCGCATCAGGCGCATGTACTCCGGGCCCTGCAAGTTGCGGCGCACCGTCTTGCCCTCTTCGCGCGGGAACGGATAGCCCCACGAGTCGACGAGTTCCATATTCGACCACGTGCGATCGAGCACGCGATCCATCCAGTCGTGATCGGCAAGATATCCGCCCAGCGCTTCGCGTTGCGCCTTCGCCTTTTCGCGATCTTCCGTCGTCGGCGGAATGACCCACACGCCGGTGCCGCTCGGAGCCGTCGCACCGCTGCTGCCGCAATAGCCCTTGTCGACGAGGACGACCGAAGCACCGGCTTGCGCCGCGTTCCATGCGGCCCACGTTCCGGCCGGTCCGCCGCCGATCACGAGGACATCGGCATCGAGTTCCAAGCCGTCGCTAAACATCGGCCACCTGCGATGATTCGACGTCGATGTAGTTGCGCTGGGAGATATTGTAGAGTTGCATGCGTACCTTATCGTTGGGATTGGGTGCTCGATTGAACGCGAGTAAGACGCCGGGATCGTCGTCGGTGCCGCCGGGCGCGCCGCGGTGCCAGCCCAGCGCGCGGGCATAACTGCCGAGGATCCCCGACGCAGCGATCGTCTCCGGGTCCACCGCCGGATCCGGATCGCTGCGCGGGGAAACGTAGAGCGCGTCGGCTGGACAGTGCAGCTCGCAGGCCATGCACGTGTGGCAGTCGTCTTTGCGCGCGATGATCGGCGCCGCGCCCGGAACCGCATCGAACACGTCGGTCGGGCAGATGCGGACGCAGATATCGCATTTAATACAGGCCGACTCGGCCACGAGCTCGATCATGATGCGATCGCTGCGGCGGCCGGTGTCGCGGGAACACGCCGCACCCAAACGTCGTCGAGTCCTCCGGAGAGCAATCGGTGCTCTTGGGCCGGATCCAAATCCGGGAAATCGCTGCGCCGGTGCAAACCGCGCGTCTCGGTGCGCTCCAGCGCCGACGCATTGATCCAGCGAGCCGTCGCCAGCATCGCCGTCGTCTCGCGCGATCGCATCAAATCGCGGGCCGCACTGCGCGTATCGACGGCCTCACCGAGCAACGAACCGTTCGAGATTTCGCGCCATTCCCGCCCGAAGCGTTCGAGCGACCCGGCCAGGTTCACGCCGCTACGCCAGTAGTTGCGATCGAACGGAATCATCTCGGCCTGTACGCTAGCCGTGACGTCGGCGATGGAAAGGTCGCTCTTGCGATCTTTCGCCGTACGAAGCCCCGTCATTCCGATCGGCTCGACGGGACGCGCCTTCGCCAACGGCCCGAGGCGTTTCGCAAACACGGCGGCGGACTTGCCGGCCCACGAGCCGGACGCGAGCGCCCAGGCCGCGGCGGGACCACCGCCCGGCGGCCCGGCACCCACGACGTTTTCCTTGGACGTGATGTCGCCCGCGGCAAACAGCCCAGGTACCGTCGTCGCGAGATCATCGTCGATCGCGAGACCGCCGACCGCACGGATCGTTCCCTCGAGACGAAAGTCGATGCGGTACTTTTCGCGGAACGGATCGATGCCGAGCCGTTCGAGGTGCAGAAAGATATGCGCGTGCGTCTTGCGCAACATCGCCCGCGTCGCTTCGTCTTTCGCTTTGTCGAGAATAGCCCAGGCCGCGCCGGTACCCTCGATCGCTTCGACCGTCTTGCGGCCGCGCGTGATCTCGTTGCCGGCATTATCGAAGAGCGTCGCGTACTCCAGGTGCGCGCCGCGCGAAAGCACGCCGCCGTACGGCGCCGGTGCGTACTGGCTCGAAAACTCCATGCCCGAAAACTGCGCGCCGGCTTCCGCCGCGAACAAGTAGCCGTCTCCCGTATTGCCGCGCGTCCCGGCGACACCGGAAAGAAACGCCGTGCCGCCCGTCGCGAGAACCACGGCCGCTGCCCGGACGCACCACGTCGTTCCGGTCTGGCGATTGACGCCGGTCGCTCCGGCCGCGACGCCGTTGCTCATCAGCAACTCCAACGCGGGACTGTGGTCGAGTAGAACAACCCGTGCGTAGGTGAGACGCCGGCGCAAGAAAGCAAGCGTATCCGGCCCGCGCAAGCGCGCCCGGTATTCCTGGCCCGCTTCGTTCTTCGGCCACTTGTAACCCCAATTCGCCATCGCGTCGAGGTTGGCGTAACTCTGATCGAGCGTGCGCTCGAGCCAGCGCTCATCGGCCAAACCGAACGCCAGCGGCATCCGCGCGGTCACCATTCCGCGCCGGTGAATCGGATCGTCCGGCTTGATGTAGTAGATGCCGGTGTTCGCACTGCTCAGAGGTCCGGCAGTGCCGGTATAGCCTTTCTCTACCAGGACGACGCGTGCGCCCGCTTCGGTCGCGGTGAGCGCGGCCCAAGCCCCAGCCGGTCCGCCTCCGATCACGAGAACGTCGGCGACTAACGAGGTGTCATAGCTGCGCCTCGCGAGCCGGCTCCCTGGATCGAGTTCGAGGGCCATCGTGAAAGATTGCTCCACTATCGAAGGTGTAGAGAAAGAAAAAAGCCCCCCGCCGGTTGGCGGGGAGCTCGCATTCGCACGAATTAACGGTCGCGCGCGCTAAACCAGCCTCACACCAGCTCGGTGGACGGTTTGAGCGCAACAACAACGGTTCACGGACGACATCGACGGCACTGTAACACAGCCTTCTTTAACCTGTCAAACCGGTTTGACACGATTCGGCGCCGCATGGTATGGTGCGCCCATGTCGGCCCGCTGTTTCGTCTGCCCGTGTCCCTGTTGCCTTGCCGGAAACGAGCGAGCCTTGATCTGATGTAGGCGTTTTCATCGCCGCGTCCAGTGCAAGCCCTCGCTCGAGCGGGGGCTTTTTCTTTTTGTTGCCGTCCATCGGAAAGGCCAGGCAAAGACCGTCAGTATGAATCATCATTTTACGCGCCGCGCGAGCCTTGCCGCGATCGGTGCGCTCGTCGCAACCGGTACGCGCGCGTTTGCGGCCGAGGCGGCCCCGCCCGTCATACGCATCGGCGGGGTCGGTTACGGTTACGGCAAGCAGTTCGGGCAGAACGCCATCGCCGTCGCGGAAGCGCAGCGCCTGGTCGAAGCCGAGACGAAAGGGGCCGTGCGAGTCGAATATCAGTTCTTCGACCACACCGGCCCGGCCATCAACGAGGCCATCGCGGCAGGCCAGCTCGATTTCGCAAGCTACGGCGCACTTCCGCAGATCATCGGCAAGGCGAATGGCCTCCCAACCCGCATCATCGCCAACGGCGGCGTCAGCAACATTTATGTCGGGGTACGCAGCGGCGTCAAAGCCAACACGATCGCCGACCTCAAAGGCCTACGCGTCACGCTGCAACGCGGTACGATCCTGCATCAGGCTCTGGACCGTCTCCTCGCAGAAGCGGGCTTATCGGAGAAAGACATTCAGCTCTACGATCTGCCGACGGCCGATCAGCTCACCGCGCTCACCAATGGCGATGCCGACGCGAGCGTGGGTGTCGCATCGATCCTCACGTTGCGCGATCAAGGTATCGTCCGGATCATCTATTCGACGGTCGGCAAGACCACGCCCGACGGCATCAATGCCGTCGCCGTAACCGAGGACTTCTCGAACAAATATCCCGCCGCGACGGGCGCCGTCGTGCGTGCGATCGTGAAAGCGGCGAATTGGACGGCGCAACCGCAAAATCGCAACGGCGTGCTCGACATATGGGCAAAGTCGGGAACGCCGCGCAAGGTCCTCGCCGAAGATCTGGCCGGACCGCTCAAGGACACGAGTATCCCGCTGATCGACGAGCTGTTCGTCGCCGGTCTCAAGGTCAGCGTCGACTTCTCCGCTCGTAACAAGCTGATCCGGCAGCCCTTCGATGTCGACGCGTGGATCGACCGGCGCTACGTAGACTCCGCGCTGCGCGATCTCAACCTGGTGAGCTACTGGCAACCCCGCCACGCCCCGCCGTCGCTCGCTAAACAGTAAACACGATGATACGCGCGATCCCGTTCGTCGACATTGCGAATCCGCCCGAACTCGGACGGCACGCGCGTCAACGCTCGCAGGCCGCCCCAACCAGGTGGCTTGCCGTCGCGCTCGGTGCCATCGTACCGCTCTCGGTTCTCGCCGTGTGGTCGCTGGCGGTTGCGTTACATGCGATGCGGCCACAGATTCTGCCCAGTCCGCTTGCGGTTTGGGCGGCGGGGGTCGACATGCTTCGCAGCGGCGATCTCGCATCAGCGCTCGAGGTGAGTCTCGGACGCGTCGCCCTCGGCCTTGCGCTCGGAAGCGCATTCGGTCTGGTCGCGGGCGCGGCGCTCGGGCGCTCGCGAACGCTCGACGCCTATTTCGGCCCGATACTTCGGGCCATCTGCCAAATACCGACGATCGCGTGGCTACCGGTGTTCATGCTGATCTTCGGCATCGGCGAGGAACTCAAAATCGCGATCATTGCAAAGGCGGCCTTCCTACCGATTCTGCTCAACACATTCGCCGGCGTGCGGACGGCTTCGGCGCGCTACCACGAGGTCGCAAACGTGCTTGAGTTCAGTCCGCTGCAGCGGCTGCGTTTCGTAACGATTCCGTCCGCCTTGCCGATGATCGTTTCCGGTTTGCGTCTGGCGCTAAGCAATGCGTGGCACGTGCTCATCGTCGTGGAAATGCTGGCTTCCGCGTCCGGGATCGGTCACGTCATGGCCTGGAGCCGCACGCTCTTCCAACTCGACGTCGTCTTCGTGACCGTCGTCGCCATCGGCGTGACCGGCTGGCTCATGGACTTCGCGATGCGCGCGGCCGAACGCCGCTTTAGTCCCTGGAGCGCTTCAGCATGATACGACCGCTCGCTCGCCGTCGCATCGACGTGCGAGGGATCGTCGTCCCGCTCGTGCTCGCAGCGCTGTGGGTTGTCGCGTCGGTGACGGGTCACTGGGATCCGCATTTGCTTGTCCCGCCGGCGCAGCTTGCGCGCGGCTTCATCGCAACGTTGCATAACGCTGACTTTTGGATCGCGGCGGGTTCGAGTCTGCTCCGTCTTTTGACCGGCTGGCTCGCCGGATCGGTCGCCGGGGTTGCGCTCGGCCTCGTCGTTGGGTGCTCCGCCTTGGCCGAGCAGATCGGAGCACCGTCGCTAAACGCGGTCCGCCAAGTGGCATTATTTGCGTGGATTCCGTTGCTCACGGCGTGGTTCGGCGACGGTAATACGGCCGAAGTCATCTTGATTGCGCTGGCGGCGTTTTTTCCGGCTGCGCTCAACACCGAAACCGGTTGCCGCAACGCTCCGATTGCCTTACGCGAAGTCGGCCGAGTCTTGGAATTCGGCCCGCGAGAGATCCTGCGGCGGATCATCATACCAGCCGCCATGCCCTCCATCGCGTCGGGATTACAGATCGCCTTGACGTCCGCGTGGATCGGTACGATCGGCGCCGAGTACCTCATCGACCAGGGCAACGGACTTGGCGTGTTTCTCTCTTCCGCCCGAATGGACAATCGCATGGACGTCGTCCTCTTTTGCATCGTAGCGCTGGGCTTCATCGGCTTTGCACTCAGCACCGCGCTCCGTCTCGCATTCGCCGCCGGCACACCGGCGATGGCATTGGCTGCCGTCGATGACTGATCGCGGCCGGCTGGACATTCATGACGTCGACAAATCGTTCTACGTCGACGGTGCGGAAGTGCGCGCGTTGGCCGGCATCTCCCTGTCGGTGAACGCCGGCGAATTCGTCACCATCGTCGGGCCGAGTGGCTGCGGCAAATCGACGTTGCTGCGTCTGGTGGCCGCACTCGACCGTGCCGACAGCGGCGCCGTTTCATTCGACGGCGAGCCAGTCACGCAGCCGAGCCTGCGCCGCGGCGTCGTCTTCCAGGACCATCGCCTCTTCCCGTGGCTGAACGTCGAAGCCAACGTTGCTACGGGCCTGCTCAAAGCGAACGGCACCGACGCCGAGAAGCGCGCCACGGCATCTCGGCTGATCGCGCTCGTCGGTCTGAACGGTTTTGAAAAAGCCTTTCCGCATCAGCTCTCGGGCGGCATGGCACAGCGTGCCGCGATCGCGCGCAGCCTTGCCGCGAAACCGGATATTCTCTTACTCGATGAACCGCTCGGCGCTCTCGATTCGCTCACGCGTGGCCACATGCAAACCGAGCTGCTGCGCGTCTGGCAGCATGAGGGAACGACGATGCTAATGGTGACGCACGACGTCAGCGAGGCCGTCTATCTCTCCGATCGCATCGTCGTTATGGATCGCGACCCGGGCCGAATCCGCGAGATCGTCGAGGTACCGTTCGCGAAACCCCGCACCCGCCTCGACCCCGCCGTCGCCGCCCTCACCGAACGCATCGTCGACCGCCTAGAAAACACCCTAGCCTAACCATCCAGCAGCAACCTCCCCCACGTCAGCAGGCTGCCCCCGTGTCACCCTGAGCTTGTCGAAGGGCCGCCACTATCGTCGTCGCCGAGTTAAGCCGTATGCGGAAACACGCGTGAGGGCCAGTAGGCCTCTAGCCGAAGGTCGCGGACGGCGGCGGCAATGTACGAGCGATCGAGCCACGCGTTGATGTCGACGGGCGCACGAATGAGTTTGTTGGCTTGGGCGAACGCCACTTCGCTCTTGAGCGTAGCCACATAGAAATCGTCCAGACGTGGATCGAGCTGCCGCCGCAGATCGACGCCGCGGAAACTCTCGGCGAGCGTGTTGCGCGGCGTACCGGCGAGGCCCCAAATATCGAGCGCTGCGTTCCGGTACGCCGGCTCACCGGCCCAACGCGCGGTCTTCACGTAGGCGCGCACGACTGCGCTGGTGGTCTCAGGGTATCGCCGGGCGAAATCCTCTGCGACGACAAATGCGCCGAAGCCGTCTGGCGTAACCTTCCCGCGTGTGGTGTAAATGATGCGAATCAGGCCCTGATCGCGGAGCGTCAGCAGCGTCACGGTACCGACGACGGCGTCGACGTCACCGGCACTTATGGCCGGATTCTGGTCCTGCGTCTTCAAATCGAAGAGCTGAACGTTGCCTTCATTCATGCCGTTCTCGGCCAAGAGCCGATCGAAGGCCTGGTGCAGGATCGTGCCGCGCTGCAAGGTGACGCGCAGGCCTTTGAGATCCGCAATCGTGTTGGCCTTTACGCCCGTGCGAACGCCAACGTAGATGATCTCGGCGCCGCGCGATGCGACGACGCGCGTCGGCAACCCGCCGGCTCGCCCGATGATGTTTGGAAGATCGCCGTACGCCGCGAAGTCGATTTGGCCGTTCGCGATGCCCTCGTTGATCTCGGGGCCGGCCCCTTCGGGAAACGTCCACGTGACATGCGCGTTCGCATCGCGGAGTTCGTTTTCAATCGCTTTCCGCGCCTGCACGAGTCCGATGACGCCAAGGCCAAACGGCTTGCCGTAGCCGGCGCTCACCGCTGCGATCCGGATGCTCGCCGGCGCGACTTCAGCTGCCCGCACCCGCGAAGCCGACACCAGGGCGGCAATGACGCCGAGGCTCGCGCGCCGGTTGATCGTGGCCATCACACCACCACCAACTGCTGCTCGCCGAACAACACGAACCGGCGCAGACGCCGGGCGCCCTCGGGGTCTCTGAATCCATGTTCCAAAGCTACAGCGACCGTCTCGTAGGCCGCGGGCAGTTGGCCGATCTCGTAGAGGGAACGCCGCCCGTTACGCGTCGCCCATATCCGGGCGAACGGGCGTTCATGAAGGCGCTGCGTAAAGCCGCTTCGTTCGCGGAACGCGATCAGGAGCGCGTTCGTACGAGCATCGCGCGCACCGAAGAACAACACGACGTCGGAAGACAGTGCGGCCGTTACGCCGCGGGCGAACCGGGGTGATCCCTCATCCAGCTGCTCGATTGATTCGAGGGCGTGTATCCCGACGCCGCAGTAGGGAGCGACCCGCCCGAACACATCTCTGATCAGACGCGCGTCGTTCGATCGCCTGGGGTCGCTTAGGAGCATAGTTACACGGAGCTCACTCATGAGGTGGCGTTGCGCTTTCTTTAGGCAATAAGCGAGGCGAGGCAAACAAAAAAGCCCTCGCCTAACGGCGGGGCTTTGAGACAAAGCTCGAGGAGCTAGGTCAAAAGAACATCCCGCCAACGATCGATGCCGGTACAACAGAAACACATCGGGCGGGAAGCAGCGTTCATTCTAAACCGACTGTACCGCGCAAGAAATACGCTGTCAACCTCAAGCAGCTTTGCCGCCTGCACTAACCCAAATTTGTCATCCCGAGCGGAGCGCCGACGGGCGCGTAGTCGAGGGACCGCCACAACCCTTAATACCCGAGCGCGATCCCATCTTTCCGCGGATCACTTCCACCAATGAGGACACCGCGCTGACGATCGATCCAGATCGCCTGTCCCCCGCCATGCGGACTGTCAATCTCAAGCACGCGATGTCCCCGCGCCGTTAACCCCGCGCGTGCTTCCTTAGGGACCCCGCGCTCGACATACACGTCACCAAACCGCGGCATCACCCGCGGCAGGTCGAGCGCCGCCTGCACGTCCAGTCCGTGATCGAACATGTTCGTCAACAACAAACTCTGCCCGACCGGCTGAAAATGCCCGCCCATCACGCCGAACGGCATCACCGCGTGGCCATCGCGCGTCAGCATCCCCGGAATGATCGTATGCATCGGCCGCTTTCCCGGCGCAATCGCATTCGGATGTCCGCGCTCGAGCACGAACGAAGCCCCGCGATTGTGCAACAGCACGCCACTGCGCTCCGCGTAAATCGTCGACCCGAAGCTCTCGAAGATCGAGTTGATGAAACTGCACGCATTCCCGAATTCATCGACGACGGTGAGATACACCGTATCCCGATGCTCAGGCAACCGCGTCTCGCCGGGTTCGGGCAGTTCCGCCAGCGCCCGATCGTCATCGATCAGCCGACGCAGCGCACCGAGGTATTCGCTCGAGAGTAGCCGGTCCACCGGAACGTCGACCACGGCCGGATCGGCGAGAAACGCGTCGCGGTCGCGAAATCCAAGCCGCGCCGCCTCCACATGCCGATGCAGTCGCAGGGGCCCAAGGGCACCATCTGCTTTTCCCAGACCGTCTAAGATACCCAGAATCATCAATGCAATGAGCCCGGACCCATTCGGCGGACACTCCCAAACCTCGAAGCCCTTCCACGCTAGACGAATCGGCTCGACAAACTGCGCGGTCGTCAATCCAGCCGCGAAATCCGCTTCGGTATGCACCCCGCCGCGAGCTCGCAGCGTGCGCACGATATCCGCCGCAACATCACCGCCATAAAAAGCCGCGGCACCGTGTTCCGCAATCGCTCGCAACGTTTGCGCGAGCGCCGGGTTCGACATCCGAGCGCCCGCTCGCGGTGCTTGGCCACCCGCCAGAAACGCTCCAACTCCGTTGTTCCGAAGCCGTGCGCTGTTGAGCCGCCAATCATACGCCAAGCGCGGCTGCACCGCGTAGCCGTCCTCGGCAAAGGCAATTGCGGGCCGCAAGAGCTCGTCGAGTCCGCGACTGCCGAAGCGCCCGCACAGCGTCTCCCACGCCGACACCGCGCCCGGAATCGTCACCGAATCCGGACCCTCCGGATCGATAAACGCCTCCCCGCGCGCACGGATCGCATCGAGATCGACGGCAGCCGGCGCGCGCCCCGACCCGTTCAAGGCATAAACGCGCCCGCTGCCGGCCGGCGCATAGAGACAGAAGACGTCGCCGCCGATCCCCGTCGACTGCGGCTCCACGACCGCCAGCACCGCAGCCGCCGTGATTGCGGCGTCCATCGCATTCCCGCCCGAGCGCAACATCTCAACGGCCGCCAACGTCGCTTGCGGCATCGAGGTCGCCGCCATGCCGTGAAGCGCGTATACCGGCCCGCGCCCCGGAGCGTGAAAGTCGCGCATCACTTACTTGACGAGCGCGACTTTGCTGATCATCGATCGCGCATCGACGTGCCCGGATAGCGACTTCTGGGCGTTCGCCGCATCGAGAAACGGCTGCATCATGCTCACATCGAACATCACGCCGTATGCGGCGCGCCGCATATGGGCGACGGTCTCCGGCGGCAAGCCGGTGTATTGCGCGACGATCGCACCCGACTTCGGCCAATTCGACTTGGTGTTCGCCCAAAGCGCCGCCTCATGCATCGCCGCGACAAACTGTGCGGCGAGCGCCGGATGATCGGCCACCCAGTCCTCCGTCGCGAACCACGTGGTGAGTTCGACGTCTTTGCCAATCGCGCTATAGGGATACCCGATAATGCGATTCTCTTCCAGCGACGGCGTCAGGCTCGGCTCGTTGATCGTCGCAGCATCGACGGTGCCGCGCTCGACCGCCGCAGCCATGCTCGGCTGCGGCAATTCGATGAACTTCACCGAATCAGGATCCGCCCCATTATCTTGCAGCCATTTGTAGGTCGCCACTTTGGCCGGTCCCGAGATCGACGGCTCGCCGATCGTTTTCCCGTTGAGGTCCTTCGCGGTTTTGATCGTCGATGACTTCGCCACGATCAGCGCCGTCGCGGGCGCCGCGGCCTGATACAGGTACGACGGCGAAATGAGCGTCAATGGAACGCCGTGCAAGCGAGCCTCAGCGATGTCGATGACGCCCCCCTCGCCGATGTCGACCGATTTACCGGTGACTGCCGCGGCGATCGCGGGACCGCTGCCGTGCACGGCAATGAACTTCGCCTCGATCCCATGCTTCTTTAGGAAGCCCATGTCTTGGGCGAAGTACGCCAAGGCGTTGGAGTCCTGACCCGGCGTCGCGATCGTGATGACCGTAAGCGGCGGCGGCGACTGGGCCGCGCCGGAGCTCATCGTCCCAAGAATCGCAAGCATCGCGAGAGCGACCCATTTCAAGGCGTTCATTGCCATTCTAGTGTGTCCGCGAGGCTCGATTTCCTGTTATGTGGAATTCCTCATCACGGAGGCACGCCGATGTCTGAAACACATGAAACCCACCGCGAACTCGCGGTCAACAAGTCAGCCGACGAGGTTTGGGAATGGATCTCAAACATCAGCAACGTGATGACGGCGAATCAGTTCCATGTCGGGCTCGACTGCGATCCCGCCGACATCCGCGACCCGCGCCCCGGTCTCGACGTGCCGATCGTGCACGAAATCTTCGGCGCGCGCCACATACGGCTCGCCAAGATCACGAAGTACGTCGATTACGAAATCGCCTGGGGCGAACGTCTCCCCGACCCGAACGCTGACGACCGCTTTCCGCATAGCGAGGGCTGGAAGGTGGAATCGACCGGCTCGAGCACGTGCATCATCCGTAACCGCTTGCGCGGGCGGCACTTGTTCCCGCTGGCCGACGTCTTCGGCAAAGAACTGTGGGACCTGCTCATCCCGCCGATCCTCGACAACGATCTCCAAGATGTCGCGTTCGCGGTCGGCGCCATCGAACGCAAGCAGCCGGTGCAGTTGCCGCCCCTCGCCGGCGTGTTGCAGCGCCTCTCTCGCGCGCGCGAAATCAACGGAGTACCCGCCGGCGAGTTCTTTACGTCATCCGGCTAATATCTCGTCGCTTCATATCAGTACCTCGCCGGCCTTGAGTGCCGGGATCACGCGTTCGCCGAACAGTTGTACCGAAGAGATGTACAGTTCGCGCGGCATCGCGTCGAATTGGTGATTCACGAGGAGCAGGTCGTAGCCCACGCGTTGATGCTGGGCGCGAATGGCGGCGGCAACGGTGGCCGGGCTGCCGAGGAACGCCAAGCCTTCGTCGAGCCAGAAGTCGACGGACTGCGCGGTTTCGTAATAGATGCGCGCAAGTTCGCGCGTGTCGGGCGTAACGTCGCCGAGCAAGTGTTTGGCGCGGTGCACGGCCTCCGGACCTTGGATACCCCGCAGCATGTACTGTTCGGCCTGTTCGCGCGCTAACTCATCCGTTTCGGCGACGTGCACGTGACGCACGAGGGCCGCGCGCCGGCGTGGACCGGGGTGCGCATAGCCGTCGAGCTCCTTACGCCAGTGCGCGAATTTTTCGGCGGCGACCGTTTCCGATTCGAAGATCTGCCCGACGTTGAAATTCATCTTCGCCGCATACTCGTACGACGAGATGCTGTGCGCGCCCATCCAAACCGGCGGATGCGGCTGCTGGTAGGGATGCGGCTGCGGTGTTGCCCCGGTGAACGTGAAGTGTTCGCCCGCGTGATCGACCACGCGCTCCGTCCATGCTTTGAGCAACACCTCGATGGCCTCGCATCCTTGCGCGCGACGGTCCTTGAAGTCGATGTGCCACGGTTCGAACTCACGAGTTCTCGTTCCGAAGCCGAGCCCGACATCGAGCCGGCCATGCGAGAGGTGGTCGACGGTTGCCGTGTCCTGAGCGAGCCGGATCGGGTGGTGCAGCGGAACCTGGAAGATCATCGTGCCGATGCGAATCGTGTTCGTCGCGAGCGCAAGCGCGGCGAGATACGGCGCAGGAGCGGTGATGCAAGCGAATCCGGGGTTTTGATGCTCGATAAAGAAAAATGAATGGTAACCGCTGCGCTCCGCGAGCTGGGCGTCACCGAGGTGCTGCTCGAACGCCGCGGCCGTCTCGGCCGGCGAGGTATCCGGGATCGCGGTCGTGTCGAAGAGACCACAGTCGAGTTCGCTCATGGCCGCCTTTTATCGAGCGTGCCCGGCTTACCCTGGGTTACTGCGGGCGACGAAGCTGCGACGTTCCGGCAAGAGCCGCAGGTCACGGGATGAGCAGCAGCTTGCCGCTTGTTCCGCGGCCTTCGAGCGCGCGATGCGCGTCCGCGGCCTGCGCGAGTGGAAGCTTCCGATCGATGGTAAGGCGCAACCAGCCTTCACGGAACCCGGCGAGGACGGCGGCAGCGCGGCGCGCGACTTCCTCCGGCGTGCGGGTAAAATGCAGCAGGCCCGCGCCGCTTACCGTAACGGCCCGCCCACTATACGCGTTGGGCGAAACGGGTTCCACGGGTCCGCTCGCGGCGCCGTAGACGACGATATGACCGCGCACCTTCACCGCCGCGAGATCGCCCGGGAACGTCGTCTTGCCCACCGCGTCGAGGATCAGATCGACGCCCTCACCGTTCGTGATGCGCATGACCTCCTCGGCGAAATTCGTCTCGTTGTAGAGAATCACATCGCGCGCGCCCATCGCTTTGGCTTTCTCCGCCTTGGCGGCGCTCGACGTCGTACCGATCACGTGCGCGCCTAAATGCGTCGCCCACTGCGTCAGGAGCAATCCCATCCCGCCTGCCACCGCATGGACGAGCACCGTCGTGCCGAGACCGACCGTTACGTACTCGTGCAACAGATAGTGCGCGGTCATTCCCTGGAGCGGGAGTGCCGCGGCTTCGACGAGATCGACGTCATCCGGGATCCGGATGACTTGCCACGCGGGCGCCAGCGCGTAATCGGCATACGTGCAGCCAATCGCCGTCGCATTTTGGGCGTACGTGCCGAACGGCGTTGCGAACATCACCCGATCGCCCACACGCAGGTCGCTCACGCCTTCACCGACGGCCCCAACCGTACCCGATGCCTCGCCGCCCGGGATCCGCGGGAACGTGATACCGGCACGGCCGCCCATACGCATGCCGACGTCCATGAAGTTAACGCCGGACGCGGCAACGCGAACGAGCACCTCGCCACGCCCGGGCGAGGGCATCGGCACGTCAACCTGTTCGAGCACCTCCGGGCCGCCGGCCCGCACGGCAACGATCGCTTTCATGAAGGGCCGTTATTTCGGAGCTTGATAGATGAGTTCTTCGGGCTTGAACGGCGCATCGATCTGCTTGTACCGCACCATGAGATCGATCGTCGGTTGAATCAGCGGCGCCGAGAGCGCATCGAGAAACACCGGGCGCGCCGATGAATTGATGGTCGCGATGTCGGCCTTGGTATTCTTCGCAAAAATGGCGACCGCTTTGTCGGGGTTCTTGTTGGCCCAGTCGGCCGTATCACGGATCGTTGCGGCAAAACGGCGAACGAGATCGGGATGGGCCTGTGCCCAAGCCTTGGTCGCCACGAACACGTTCACGGCCCAGACGTTTCCGATCGCGGCAAACGGATCGGGCCCGATCTGGTGCGCGAACGGCTTGGCCTGCGTCGTGAACGGCTCGAGGCCGATCGCACCGTCGATACGGCCCTCCTGCAACGTCGCAGCCGTCGCGGGAAAGGGAATTTCAATGTACTTGACCTTGCTCGAGTCGCCGCCGTTCTTATCGATCCAAAGGTCCATGGCCAGCTCGCCCATGCTGCGCAGCGGGAACGTGCCGACGGTTTTGCCCTCGAAGTCCTTGGCCGACTCGATCGCGGCGCCGTTGCGCACCAGCATCGTCACGATCTTGCTCTTCGCAGCGTCGTAGCCGGACGCCGGCGCGATCGCCACGATTGCCAGTCCCTTGGCGTGGGCTTGTTCGAGGTTATTGATGCCCACGGCGCCGACGTCGATGTCGCCGCTTACCAGCGCGTTGATCGTCACGGCAGCATTCGGCTGCACTTGAATATCGGGCGTCAAACCGTTCTTCGCGAAAAAGCCCATGTCGGCAGCATAAAACGGCTCGGCTGAGACCTCGATGGTCGAGATACCGATGCGCAGGGTGGGCGAGCTTTGGGCCATTGTCGCCGAGACGCTCACCACCACCATGACGAGGACAGCAAAGACCGCCGTGAGGCGTTGGTTCATTTAGTACTCCGCACGTAGGAATCGTCGATCAATGCATCGATCGGCACCTTCTTCTGCAACATGTTCAGCGCGAGCCAGAGCTGCTCTTGTCGCCGGATCGAGTCGATGTCGATCTTACCGTCGCCGGGATACGCGGGACCGGGAATCGCCGCGAAGGCGCTGCGATCGAGCCCCGACCACTTGCTTTCGCTATCGATCAGCTCCGGCGTCCACTTCCCGTTGGACGCCGCGATGTCGCGGCACGCGCGCATGAAGGCGCGCACGAACCGCACGGCCGCATCATGGTGATCTCGCGCGAACGCCGGCCCGATCGCCAGATACGCCGATTGGAACGACGGGATCACGTCTTGATAGCTGAGCCAGCGATGCGCAACGCCCATCTTCTGGAACTCGGTCGCAAGCGGTTCGGTGACGCTCATCGCGTCGTACTGTTTGTTTCGCAGCGCGGGCAGAAAGCTCGTTGCGGAGCCGGTGATCCCGACGTTCATGATCACGTTCGACATCGTCAACCCAGCCTTCGCCAGGATGTCGAACGCGAGCACGTCGTTGGGCGAGCCGTTCGGCTTGGGCAGCTTCTTCCCGCGCAGATCGGCCGGCGTACGAATCGCCTTGGAATCCCACAAATCTTGGCGCACCATGAAGTAGACGGTCTCGTTCCAGCCCTTGTGCGCTGCTTGGATCGGCGCAACGATCTTGATGCCGAAACCTTCGGTATACTGGTTGAAGAATGCCGGCCCCATCACTTGCGGGGCCACGTCGATGTCGCCGCGCGCGAGATACGGAACGACCAGTCCCAGCGATCCGGGCGTCTTGGAAACGCGCACGTCCAGATGTTCGTCGGTGAAGTATCCCTTGTCGATCGCCACCATGAACGGCAACTCATCGTAGAGGTTGGGATTGAACATCAGCCGCACGACGTCGGCGTCGGCCGCGGGCGCAGCACTCGGGAAGAGCCCGACGGACAACGCGGCAACGACGATCCAGAGCAGGCACGCCTTGAACATTATGCGGCCGACGGCTCCAGTTCGGCTAGATCGGGAAAGACGTGTTCGGTCAGCAGATCGAGCGAATGGCGCGACTGTTCGAACGTTAGACCGCCGAAGGCAACGCGAACGGCGAGGTAGTTGATGCCGGATTCGTCGATGAAGTTTGCCAGGTAATCGCGCACGCTCGTTGGATTGCCGCACGCGATGAGGCCGGCCGCGCGCGCTTCGTCGAAATCGCTGAGCCACTCACGCCGCTTGCGGATCCCATACGTCCGCGCCAAGTGCTGCGTGTGATCGCTGTACATCGCATATGCCGCTTTGGCGAGCGTCACGGCTTCAGCATCGGTATCGGCGACCACCGTGAATTTCGTGCTGCCGAAAAACGGAAACTCGCCCGGGTCGCGGCCCGCGTTCGCCCATTCGGCGCGATAGCGGTCGCTGAGCACGCGCACGCCGCCGGGCGGCAGATTCGACATGAGGTTCACGCCGTGCTTCGCGGCCCACACCGCCGTCCCGGGCGAACCGATACCGTACCACAGCGGCGGACGCGGCTTCTGATACGGCTGCATCACGATCGGCACGTTGTCGAACGTGTAGTGCTCGCCCTTGAAGTTCAGTACTCCGCCCTCGAACGCGCGCAGCAGCACTTCAAGCGACTCTGCGTACATCGCGTCGGCGATCTTCATGTCGGTGATGCCGAGGAAGCTCAGCTCGGTCGGATTCACCCCGCGTCCGATACCCAGCTCCAAGCGCCCGCGGCTGAGTTGGTCGAGCATACAGATTTCTTCATAGAAGCGGTACGGATGGTAGGCCGCGAGGCAAAACACCATCGCGCCGAAGCGCAGGGTCTTGGTGCGCTGCGCGAGCGAGGCGAGGAACACCGGCGGCGACGGCGCCATCCCCAGCGGCGTGCCGTGATGTTCGGCCATGTGATAGGCGTGAATCCATCCGCTCGCGTCGTAGGCTTCGGCCAGCCGCAGACGATCCTCGTACTGGTCACTGGTTGAAACGTTGCTGCGGTCAATGTGATCGAATGCGCCGAACTTCATCTTGAGTTCAAGCGTTCGCTCGGAAGCAGCAGGTTGCCTCGAATCACGGGCGCGGTTTGTGGCCGAGCGTGTGACGATACAGCCACCGCGTGGCCCACTTTTGCGCCACAATCCCCGTGTCATCCCGAGCTTGTCGATGGACCGCCCGTAACCGAAGCCGTCAGCAGGGCAACTCCACCTCGGCAAGCGTACCAGCAGCGCATGAGATTCCGGTTGGCCGCGGCGGTGTTCGCACTTTTTGCGCTCGGCGTGAGAAGCGAGGGCGCGCGAGCGGCAGAACCCTACGTTATCCCGGTCATCGTCGAGCTCACCGGGGCAAACGCGTACGCCGGCAGCACCTACCGCGATGCGCTGGTCATCTTCCAGCGCTACACCAACCAAAACGGCGGGATCAATGGTCGGCCGCTCCAGTTCAACTTCCTCGACGACGAGTCGAGCCCGCAAGTCGCCGTTGCGCTCGCGACGCAGGTCCTCACCCAGCATCCCGCCGTCGTGATCGGCGGAACGCAGACCGCGACGTGCGCCGCCGTGGCGCCGCTGATGGTCAACGGACCGCTCGACTTCTGCATCTCGCCGGCCTATCAGCCGCCGCTGAAGAGCTTCGTGTTCGCCACCTCGGCATCGCTCAGCGACATCGTCACGGCCCACCTGCGATTTGCCCACCTCATGGGGTACCATCGCATCGCGACGATCGATACGACGGACGCGACCGGCCAAGTCTCGGAACGCACCTACGCAGCGGCCGAAGCGCTCCCCGAGAACCGCGACCTCACCTTCTTCCCGGTCGAGCACCTCAACGTCACCGATCTCACCGCCAACGCGCAAGCCAGCCGCATCAAGGCCGAGCATCCGGATATCATCGTGAGCTCGTCGGCCGGACCCGCCTTCGGCACGGCCTTACGCAGTTTGCACGACGCCGGGGTCGACGTTCCGTTCATGGCATCGGCAGCAAATCTCGACGCACGCCTCCTCGCGCAGTACCGCTCGTTCATGCCCCGCACCATCTACTTCAACAGCGTGCTCTTCTTCGCTCGCGATCGCATCAAGCGCGGCCCGCAGCGTACCGCCATCGACACATTCTACGATGCCTTCAAAGGCAACGAGCAAACGATGACGCCGGGCAGCGGGTTCGCTTGGGACCCGGCACTGATCGTCACGAGCGCCTTGCGTAAACTCGGCACGAACGCAACGGCGGATCAACTGCACGACTACATCGAGAACCTGCGATCGTTCCCGGCCGCGAGCGGGACGTACGACTTCACCCGCGGCGACCAGCACGGTCTGAGCACCGACGCCGTCATCTTCCTGACCTACAACTCAGTCGACAACAGCTTCGTCCCGGCCACAACCGGCGGCGGAGTTCCCATCAGGCGGGGAACATCATGAAACGTTAGTTGCTCGCGCCGCTCCTTTGGCTCGCCCTGCTGCTGTCGAGTGTAGGCGCGGCGAACGCCCAAGATCACGGGATCTCTCCTACGGCACGCCCATCAACGTGCCGAGAGCAGTGGGCCGCGGCGCCTGCGCGGCTCGCAACAACGCCCACAGAACCGATTGATTGCTCGTAACGAGCGGCTTCTTCAAACCGTCTTCGACGCGGTCGATCACCGCAAAGCACGAGATGTTGGCGCAGCTGAGGAGATAACCGTCGGCGTCGGGGCGCCGCCCGGCCAACAGCGTCTCTTCCCACAATGACGGCGGGGCAGCGCAGTACGCGTCGCTGCCGGCCAGATCCAGCGCCGTGCACGACGCAACGCGGTAACCGGCATCGGTGAAATACACCGCTTCGTGCTCGGTCACGGCCTGCGAATACGGTGTCACGAGCCCGAAGCTCCGCACGGAGAGAATATCGAGCGCCGCACGGATCGCCGTGGCCGTCGTGGTCACCGGCGCGCTCGTTGCCCCGGCCATCGCCGCGAGCAAACGCTGTTCGCCGTCGTTCCCCTCGGACGTCGAATTTGCCGTGCAGTGAAAGGCGATAGCATCGCAGCGAGCATCATTCAGCGTAGCGGCGGCCGCAGCAACGGCGGGCAGCAGTTCTTCGATCGGGCGCTCGAACTGGCCGGTCATCCGCAGTCGTGCCACGTGCGCGGTGACCCCCGCCGGAAGGACCCGGACCATCTCCTGTTCGACCATACGGTTCGACGACGGGATGATCAACCCAATGCGTTTCATTCGCGCTGCGCGGTTACGTCCGGGCGATCAAGGTGCGTGCATCGACGGGCTTCGTGAACATCTTGTTCTGGGCCGCGATATCCAACACGGGTTGAATGATGTCCGGCGTCATCGACGTGGCATAAAGCGTTCGTTGCATTCCGGCCGCCTTCACCGGATCGAGTTTTCCATCGCGAACGAGAATGTCGAATGTCTCGTCGTGGTGGGTGTTGGCCCAGCGCGCCGTATCATAGATCGCATTCACGGCACGGCGCGCGCGGGCCGGGTCGGCTTCCATCCACGCTTGCGATGCATACCATACCGAAACGCAAAACTGCTTTCCCTTTGCGAGATCGGCTGCAGCATCGTACGGAGCTCCCACCGACCGAACCAGCCCCTTGCCGAACGTGACGAACGGTTCGCTGATCAGTGCGGCATCGACCGTTCCGCGCTGCAGCGCGGGGATGGCCAGCGTCGGCGGCAGTTCGACGAAACGAACGGCTGATTCAGGAATGCCGTGGAGCGTAAGCCACGATTTCGTGCACGCCGTCGTCATACCGACCAGGGTCGGCACGCCGATCGTCTTACCGGCTAAATCTTTCGGCCCATGAAGGGGTGAATCCACGGCTACGGCCAGGATGGCCGTTCCCGAATCGGCCGGCTCGCGATAGAGACCGCCGCCGGCAATGAGCAAGATCGGCAAGCCGGCGTTGATTGCGTTGACCCCGGAAACGAGATCGCCGGTTCCCATCTCGAGCGAACCGCCGCCGATGGCCGCGGCCACCGCTCCGGCGTTATATTGACTGATCGGCTGCACGTCGAGGCCCGCTTTGGCGAACGCGCCGGCGTCCTTCGCGAAGAACGGTTCGGCGAACAGATCCGAAAAGACCCCGGCGATCCGAACCGGCGTGGCTGCCTGTGCCGACGCGATGCGAGGGACCGCGGTAGCGGCGAGACCGGTTCCGATGGCCTTGAGTGCGGCCGAGCGCGAGAGCGCATTCTTCTCCATGTCCGGCCCTTGGAGAAAATCTCCAAACGTCCTATGGGCAGCCGCTAGCGAACGCGCAACAGTTCCGCCTCGCGCTCGGCGAGGATCATCGACTCCACCATCTTGCGCCCCCGCAACGGGCCGGCGTCGGCCTGCGCGGAGAGATCGTTCTGCAAGGGACCGCGATCGATCATGCGCTCGTTGCCCTCGATCGCGTCGATGTCTTCGAGCACGCCCAACCGCCAGCCCGCGCGCAACTCTTCCGTCAACGCGGCATCATCCTGGCCGAACGAACGCGTGAACGCCCAGAAATAATGCGACGTCGCCGGCGTCTCGGGCGTGGCGATGTGAAAGACACGAAATCGTCCGAACAATGTTCCGCCGCCATAAAAGGCCGAACCCGACGAAAGGAACGCGGGCGGATAAAAATCGGTACTGAGGACGCGCTCGACCGGGCCGTTCAAGCCCAGCACGCGCGCATGAAAAGCCGTCGGCGCCGGTTCGGAAACGCTGCGCTCCGAATGCAGATAGCGTCCGCGATCCTCCACCTCGATCGGCGCCGCCGCGATCCCGCTCGTGCCGATCGTCTTCGCGTGAACGAACGTGACGTGGGTGAGATCCAAAACGTTCTCGTTCATCAGTTGATAGCGCGCCGCGAGCGGTTCGACGCCGCCGACCGATGCGAGCCAGTCCGAATCTTCGAGGTGGAGCTGCGCGTGATCGGGGATCAGTCCCAGATCGGCGAGTGCGGGATCGCCCATCCAAATCCAGAGCCATTGCCACTTCTCGACAACGGGATACGTGCGAATCTTGAAGCCGTTCGGAACGTAGCTTTCTTGCGACGGAATCGCCGTGCACGCGCCGCCGCAATCGAAGGTCCAGCCGTGGTAGCCGCACTGCAACGCATCGCCGACAACCGCCGCGCGAACCATCGGGAAACGCCGGTGCGGACAGCGGCCGGCCACGGCGATCGGCGCGCCCGCTTCCGTGCGGTAGAACACGACCGGCTCGTCGAGCAGCGTGCGCTCCATCGGGGTCCGCGTCACCTCATAGCTGAATGCCGCGATATACCACTGCTGCCGCGGGTAACTCTGGGTCGTTTTGAAGGGGTACATGCCGCATCTCCAATATCGACTGTGTTATAATATTATAACATGCTCGACTTTTCTTGCCAAGGCCCCGGCGGCCCCGTGAATCCGGGACTGCGCGAGCGTCAAAAGGCCGACCGCCGGCGGCGCATCGAGGCGGCGGCCAAGGCTGTCTTTCATGAAAAAGGCTATGACGCCGCGACGACCCGCGAGATCGCCGCCCGCGCGGAGGTCAGTATCGGCACGCTTTTCGCCTACGCCCGTGACAAGCGCGATCTCCTCACCATGGTCTACCGCGACGAGCTCCACGCGCTGACCGAGTCGACCTACGCGTCGGTTCCCCCCCAGGCGCCGGTGCTCGACCAGCTCATTCACATGTTCGAACCGCGCTACGCCTACTGGAGCAGCGATACGGCGCTCGCCCGGCATGCACTCCGCGAAACGTTCGCGGCGACCTACCCCATCGACGGCGATGCAAACGCCGCTACCGCCGACGCACCCGAGCACTTCTTGCTCTTGAAGCTCGTCGCGCTCATCCGCGCCGGCCAACGCGACCGGCGCATCAAGGCGAACGACGGGCCCGAACTCATCGCGCGCGTTGTGCTGGACATTTACCTGAGCGAAAATCGGGCTTGGCTTGCGCAGCCCTCGCCGCTGCTCGACGAGGGCATGACCCATCTACGAGCGGCGCTCGAACTGGCGCTGCGCGCTGTTTCGCCGAACCGGTCCGGATCGAAGAGCTCGCGGACGCGGAGCAAATGAGCCTCTTGGCGTTCCATCGGGAATTCAAGGCGCTCACGTCGATGACGCCGTTACAGTACAAGAAACGCCGCGAAGTCCGCGGGACGGGTCTTCCGGCTTAGGCCATCCAATGTGACGCTTCATGCCGGCTAAGATCAACCACCTGGCCATCGTGAGCGAGAAATACGCGGTCGCCGGAAAATTCTACGAGGCGATGTTCGGGATGCGCACGTCGCCGAACGCCCGCCCGGCCCGCGCCGTCACCGTCGGCGACGGCTACGTCGGCTTGAACATCAACCCGCGCTTCATCGGCCGTCCGGCCCGCTTCGACCACTTCGGGGTTGAAGTCGACGATGCGGAAAGCACCTTCGATCATATCGGGCGCACCTATCCGACCGTGAAATGGCTCAAGCGTCCGACGAATCGGCCGTTCGCCGGCGTGACCACGCACGATCCCGACGGCAACGTCTTCGACATCTCACAGAAGGCGATGGAAAATCGCACCGACATCTATGCCGACAACAACGCGTTGAACGAGCGCCACGTGCGGCACTTCGGATTCCGCACCTTGAATCCCGATGCGATGGCCGATTTCTACAGCGACGTCTTCAAATTTGCGCGCATCGATTCCGCGTCCGGCGATCCCAATCGCTATCTCACCGACGGACACATAACGATGGTCGTGATGCCGTGGGCGATCACCGATTACAACGGTACCGGAATCGTGTCCCCGTCGATGGATCACATCGGGTTCCGGGTCGAAAATCTCGCGGAGTTCAAGGCCCATGTCGACCGCGTCGGCGGCTCGAACCCCTATCTCGCACCATCGCTGCTGCAAGGCGGTCCGGAAGACTGCGCGCGCATGGAACTGGCGCGGCGCAGTTGTCCGCTCTGCGAGCACTACTTGGTCGACGTCGACGGCGTCTTGATCTCGGCATCGGAGACGGCCTAAAGGCATGCGAGCACCTTCGCGTGCCGCTTTTATCCGCGATGTCGCGGCCTTGACGGCCGCATCCACCACAGCTGCTCCACGCCTCGCCGCAGCGGCGAGTCCGATTCGTTTCCTCACCGTCGGCAGCGAATCGGGCGCCGCGGCGGTGTATGCATCCGAGCGCGATTTCTTCAAGGGCGCCGGTGTCGACGTCAACGTGTCCATCATGTCGAGCGGCGGAAGCGTGATCCCCGCCGTCATCGGCGGCAGCGCGGAGTTCGGCGTGTCGAACCCGATCTCGCTGGCAACGGCGTTTTCGCACGGTGCGCCGCTGGTCTGCTTCGCGGCCACCGTCTATTATCGCAGCACCGCACCGAACTCGCTGCTGATGGTCGCTAAAGACTCGCCGGTCCAGAGCGCCCGCGATCTGAACGGGAAGACCGTCGCGGTCAACGGGCTGCGGAATACACCGCAGCTTTCAACCCAAGTGTGGCTCGACAAAAACGGGGCCGATTCCAAAAGCGTCAAGTTCACCGAAGTGCCGTTCCCGGAGATGGGCCTGGCGCTGACCAGCGGGCGGGTCGACGCGGCGTTCTTCTCCGAACCCGCGCTCAGCCTCGTTCGAGATAGCCTGCGCGTGCTCGGCGACCCCTACGGCGCGATCGCGCCGCAATTCATCACGGGATCGTACTTCACCACTCGCACGTATGCCGCCGCACAGCCCACGATCGTCGCGAACGTAGGACGGGCGTTGCGCCAGGCGGCAACGTGGGCCAACGGTCATCCGAACGATACCGCCGCGATACTCGCCCGCATCCAAAAGCTCGACGAGGACCGCGTCAGAACGATGGCGCGCTCGATCTACGCGGAACAACTGAGCCCGAACGATTTACAGCCGGTGTTCGACGTCGCGTTCAAATACGGGTACTTGCCGTCGCAAGTCAGCGCGAAAGCGATGATCCTCTAGATCCGCGTTTCTTGCGGAATCAGAGTTTCATCCCGGCGCCGCGAATAGGCGATACGGGCAAATCCGTTGTCCGAGTGAGAAACTCTGCCTCTGAGGCTCCCGCGTTTAGACGCTGCAACCAAGCGTCGGGGTCGAACTCGACGCCGATCGGGTTCGCGGCGAAGCGATCGTGCATGAACGCGTTCGCATCCTCGTTGGTCTTGAAGCTGTCGACCTGAAACTCCATCTGGTTGCCGTCGGGATCCGCGTAATACATGGATACCGTTATGCCGTGATGGATGCACCAATACGGCGCGATCCCGCGCTCCTTCAAGGTCAGATAATTTTCAAAGAGATCGCCGAGCGATGCATGCGTATACGCCAGATGATCGACGCCGACGACTCCCAGCTTGTCCGTCTCAGTGCCTTCCGGTTGAATCAGCGTCATGTTCGCAAACGCGAAGCGGTGATGCTCATCGTCATAGGTCAAGAAGGCGATGACAGGGTTGGCGTACTGCACTTTAGCGTCGAATACGGTCGTATACCACTTCACCATCTCATCGAAGCGGCGCGTGCGATACACGACGTGCGCAAATTTCGTCGGCCGGATTGACATCAGGGCCCTCTTTCAGATTTTGTCGCCAATGGGTGGAGGCACGGCAAGCAATTCGTCCCCCGGTTAGCTGATCCCGCAAGCATGCATAACGGAGGGATCACGCGGCTATTCGCACGCTGGCGTACGGATAGGTGAGGCTAAGAGCTAAACTTTTACGGGAACGAACTGCCGGGTGATCAGCTTGTTCATGTCGGGAACTTGCGGCAGAATGCCCAGCTCGACGAACGACTTCCCGAGCCGCTCGACGGCTTCCGGTTTGAAAGCGCCGTCGGTCGACATCACCGACATAACGTCATCATACGTCTCGCCTAAGGCGTGGCCGCCGATCTCTTCGATCTTTGAAGCCAGCGCAAGAGTTTGCGCCCGATGCGTTTTCATGTAGGCGACCGACCGGTACCAACCCAACAGGAACTTCTGCACCAGGTCAGGGTGTTGCGCGACGAAGTCGTTGCGCGCATAAATCACCTGCGTGAGAAACGCCGGCACGACCGAACCAAACGTCAGCAGCATGTGGCCTTGTTTGTGATCCTCGAGGTCGAAGCCGAATTCCGATCCGGTGACGGTACCGTCGACTTCGCCCGTCTGCATCGCCGCTAAGGCCGCTTTGGTATCACCGAGCGGCACCGTCGTGATCGCCGTCGCGTCCCAACCTTGTTTGAGCGCGAGTTGTTTGGTGAGCCAATCGGTCAACGACCCGGCCGTGGAAATCGCAATGCGCTTGCCTTTCAGATCGGCGACCGTCTTGACCGGCGACTTGTTCCAAATCACGAGACCAAAGCTTGCCGGCGCACCGGAGAGCGCTCCGACCGCGACGGCCGGCACGCCCTTGGCAACGAACCCTAATCCCGGCCCGGAGCCCAGACCCATGTCAGCATCGCCGGCCGTTAGAGCCTGCTGAACTTGTCCGTCACCGCGTAACGCCGAGGTCTCGAGCCGAACGCCGGCTTGTTGCCATATGCCGGCCTGTTCTCCCACGTCGATCGGCAGGAAGCCGACGCCGATCGCTTGCGCTTTCACAACCCGGATCAACGGTAAATCGGCGGCATTCGCGCGCGCGCCCGGATACAGGTTCAAGAGCGGTGAGGCAGCGACCGCCAGCATCATGCTGCGACGTGAAAGCATCATTTGATTTTCAACTCCATAGCGTTGGGATCGAGACCGGCGAGGGCCGCAGCTTTCAGGATGGTCTTCCAGGTGCCTTCGTCGACCGGGATGCGTTGCGCACGCGCGGCTTCGGATTTTCGTTCCGGTTCGCCGGCGAGTTGGACCTCGTCGAAGCCGGGACGCGGGGTAGCCGACTTGACCCAGTCGATCAGGAGCGCGCGGTTGCGCTCCATCTCTTCGGGATCGCCGAAACGCTTGGGATCGATGAAGATCGAGAACAAGCCGTTCTTGATGCCGGCGTAGGGCGCGCCTTCGTGCAAGACGCCGCCGCCGGTCAATGCACCGGCCAGCAGGTGCGTTACGAGCGCGAGACCGGAGCCTTTGTGTTCGCCGAACGGCAGGATCGATGCAGCGCCGCGGTCGGGGCCGTACATCAGCCCCGGGTCGCGCGACTCCTCGCCGTTCTTATCGATCAGCGTACCGGCATCGAGCTGTTTACCCGCATTGAATGCGACGCGAATTTTCCCGGCGGCCACTTTGCTCGTGGCGAAGTCGAGCACGATCGGCGGCTCGCCGGCCAGGCTCGGGTAGGTGATGCACACGGGATCGGTGCCGAAGCGGCCCTGAATCCCGCCGTACGGCGCGACGCGTCCGGGCGGAAGGAGCACGTTGACGAAGTACAGCGAGATGAGGCCCGCGGCGGCAGCGAGTTCGCCGTACGTGCCGACGCGCGCGATATGGTGCGTGTTACGCAACGCGACGGCCGCGAGCCCCTCGCTCTTGGCTTTCGCAATGCCCCATTCGGTTGCTTCGCGCGCGGTGATCTGCCCGTAGCCCATGTCGCCGTCGAAGACGGCGATCGCGCCGAACTCAGTGACGATGCGTGCGTGCCGGTTCGGATGCAGGAACCCCGCTTGCACGTTGGTGACGTATTCGACGAGCATGCTGACGCCGTGGCTGTCGTGCCCCTTCAGGTTGGCGCCGACTAAATGCCGGGCAACTTCCCGCGCTTCGAGTTCAGCGCTGCCGGCCGCAACGAGGATCGCCGTTGCGACGTCTTCGAGTTTCGCCGGCGCAATCTGCACCATGGACGTCATACGCTTGCACGCGTGCCGAGTCCGAGCACCGGACTCGCGAGCGATCCCATCATAGCTCCCCACTTCGAAAGAGGCGTGTTGAGTCCCCACGTGCGGCCGGGATTGCCCCTCTGGCGCTCGAAGTCAGCCAAGGTGGCTAAAATCGTCGGATCGATCGCAGCGTCGCACACGCCGACCATCGGCTTTGCATACGATCAGAACAAACAAACCGATCCCGCCTGGGCGCCGATCTTCGACGCGTTCGCGCCGGTCCAATCATGGCTGCTCGATCAGCGCCCGGACGTCATCTTCTACATCTTCAACGACCACGGCACGTCGTTTTTCTTCGACCACTACTCCATTTTTGCGCTCGGCATCGGAAACTCGTACGCACCGGCCGACGAAGGCGGCGGCCCGCGCAAGTTGCCGCCGCTCCTCGGCCATCCGAAACTCGCAGCGCACATCGGGAACGCGCTGGTTAGCGAGGAGTTCGACCTCTCGTTCTTCCAGGACAAGCCACTCGACCACGGTGCCTTTTCCCCGCTCTCGGTGCTGTGTCCGCACGAGCCCGCGTGGCCTACGCCGATCGTTCCGTTGCAGATCGGCGTCATCCAGTTTCCGATCGCGTCCGCGAAACGCTGCTTTAAGCTCGGCGGAGCTCTGCGCCGCGCGATCGAGAGCTATCCCGACGACCTGCGCGTCGTCATCATCTCGACCGGCGGCCTCTCGCACCAGGTTCACGGCGAACGCGCCGGCTTCAACAACACGGCCTGGGACCAGCGTTTTCTCGAATTGCTCGAAAAGGATCCGGCGACGGTTGCCGAGATGACGCACGCACAGTTGGCGACGCTCGGCGGCTTCGAGGGGGCCGAGGTGATCATGCACCTCGTGATGCGCGGCGCGATGTCGGCCAACATCCGGAAGATCCACCAAGCGTACTACCTGCCGTCGATGACCGGCATCGGCGTCGCGGTCTACGAAAACGACGCGCTCGATCCGATGGTCGACATCTACGATGCGTACCGGGCGCAGATGGCCCACCAGTTAGCCGGCGTGGAAAAGCTCGCCGGGACGTATCCCTTCACGCTCGAGCGCAGCGTCGCCGCGTATCGCATCAACAAGTTTCTGCACGACCTGATCGTCCCGGCCAATCGCGCCGCCTTTCTCGAAGATCCCGACGCCGCATTCGCCAAGGCGGCGCTCAGCGAAGACGAGCGCCGCATGATCCGGGAACGCGCCTGGCGCGACATGATCCACTACGGCGTCAGCTTCTTCATGCTCGAAAAACTCGGTGCGGTCGTCGGCGTATCGAACTTGCACATCTACGCCGCGATGCGCGGTGAAACGCTCGAGGACTTTCAGAAGAGCCGGAACGCCCAGATCCTCTACTCGACGAGCTGAACCGGTTCAGCCGGGTTTCCGGCCCCAGAACATCTCGATGCCGTGCCACTCCATTGCTTGCGCGCCCTCGACGAACGAGCCGCACAACTCCATCAGTTCTTCGTTCGAATACTGCGAGGCGTCTTCGTAGCCCATCTGCGGCGGAAAGAGCTTCGCGAACCACTGGCGCATGTGCACGTCGGCCTCGATACGCTGACGGAACCGCTCGCCACCCAGCGTCGCCTCCGCCATCACGATGCGGCGGCCGGGCTTCATCACGCGCAATAATTCGGGACAGGTTTCGCGCCAATCGTCGCAGTGCTGCGTGGATTGCATGATCGCGACGATGTCGTAGGCCTCATCGGGCTTGCCGTGCGTGTACGTCCACTGCCAGCAGCCGGTGCGGCCGTTGCGCCCGCGCACGCCGGCCAGCACGGCCTCACGCCCTTCTTTGATGATCTCGACGATGTCGACCGTACCCGTGGGTCCGACCAAGGCGCGCAAGCCGTCGCCCCAGCCATTCACTTCGACGGCTTCGCCGATCACGAGAACCTTGTCGCCGGCGCGAACCTCGAGCAGGCCGTACAGCACGTCGGTCAGCGGCCGCGCGACGACGTTCCAGATGAACGGCAGGCCGCCGGCAAAGGCGAACGCCAACTGCCACCGCTTGCGCACGTCGTAGTCGGCGATATCGGCGCCGAACATGTCGACATCCCAAGGCTGCACGAAATCAAAGGGCTGCGGGTTCTTTTTCGTATCGCTCATCTTTCGTCCTTAAAGCTCCGGTAGCGGTCGCGCGCCGCCGGGCACGGGTGCGTCGAACGTGTTGATCATCATCGCCGCGGTCGTATAGAAGCCTGCCACGGTGATCATTTCGATAAAGAGCTCGAGCCCGAACGCCGCGATGACGCGGTCGTACGTCGCTTGCGACACCGTGCGCGTCTCCATCAGCTCCGCCGTCAACGCGGCGACGAGGCGTTCGTCGTCGCGTTCGAACGGCGGTTCCTTGCCCACGCGGATCGCATCCGCGACACCGGCGGCGAGGCCGGCCTTCAGCGCTGCCGGCTCGTGAACGAACCACTCGTACTGGGCGTTCCAATGGCGCGCGATCACGAGCACCATCAGCTCGAACAAACGCCGGTCGAGCTTCCCGTCCAAACGTAACGCGTTCCCGAAGCGGTTCGCCGCATCGGCGACTTGCGGTAAACGGATCCAGAGTGCGAACGGGCCGCCCACATTGCCGCGCGGCCCCTTGATCTCCGCGTAGAGGCGCTGCTGTTCAGCGCTCATCGCCTGCGGATCGAGATCGGGAACCCGGCTCACGGCGTTCGGGCAGCGTAGATGAGTTCGCGAGCCGGAAACGATGCGAAGTTGTTATAGCGCGCCGTGATATCGATTTGCGGTTGCACGAGCGCCGTCGTGAGCGCTACGCCGTACGCGGCACGAATCATCGACGCCACGGTCGACGGATCGATGTCCGCGTACTTCACCAGGATCTCGGCGCTCTTGGCCTGATTGCGCTTGTCATTCGCCCAGATCGCCGTCTCGCGCATCGCAGCCGCAAAGCGGTTGACGAGATCCGGATGCGCGGCTGCCCACTCGGGCGTCGCGAACCAGACGGTCCGCAGGTTCAGCTTTGCGATCGCGTCATCGGCGTACGCGAGCAAACGGCCGTCCTTTTTCGCCGGCGTGAGAAAGGGTTCGGCCACGTATGCCGCATCGATCCGTCCGGCGTCGAGCGCGGGGCCCATCGCCGGGTACGGAAGCTCGATGAACTTCACGGTATTCGAATCGCCGCCGTTTTTGTCGATCCACGCACGCGAAGCATACTCCGAACCCGTCGCAAGTCCGGGAACGGCGAAGACTTTTCCGTTGAGATCCTTGGCACTGTGGATCGTCGAATTCTTCGCAACGATCACTTGGTTGACGGGCGCCGCATCGGTCCACAGTGCGGCCGGCGCGACAGCGATCAGTTTGATGCCCTTCGAGTACGCCTTCGAGAGCGCACCCACGTCGGAGTAGCCGATGTCGGCCGCGTTCCCTGCGACGGCCGCGACCATCGCACTGCCGTTCTTGCCCGGGATCAGCTCGACGTTCAGACCGTTCTTTTGGAAAAATCCCATCTCTTGCGCGTAGAACGGCTCGGCGCCCGAATCGATGTAGGTTGTCGTGAGGCGCAACGTGGCCGGCGCTTGTGCCGCACCGGCAACCGGAAGCAGCGCGATCAGCGCGCAGAGCAACAGGCTTCTCTTCATGGTGTCTCCCGGCAAGCACAACGGGGAACAAATGTGCGTTGAGCGAACTCATGTGCGCTGTGCGAACACCCGAATTCTCGGAGGAACATGGTCTCCCTCCCGGGACCTACATCAACGCTTTCGCGCGCGGACTGTCGGTCATCCGGGCATTCGGTCCGCACGCGCCCGAGATGACGCTCTCGCAAGTTGCCGAGCGCACCGGGTTGACGCGCGCCAACGCGCGCCGCGTACTGCTCACGCTTCAACATCTCGGCTACGTGGTGCAACGCGAACGTCACTTTCGCTTGACGGCGCGCATCCTCGATCTTGGCTACGCATATCTCTCCTCGCAGAGCCTGTCTTCGATCGCGCAGCCCGTGATGGAAGAGCTGGCAACACGCGTGCACGAACGCTGCAACGTCGCCGTGCTCGACGGCGACGAGATCATCTACATCGCGCGCGTCGCCACCAAGGGCACGAACGATGCGTACCCGATGGTCAACATCGGCCGGCGATTCCCCGCGATCGCGACCTCGATGGGCCGCGTGCTGCTCGCCGCGTTGCCCGACGCCGATCTCGATCGCTTTCTCAAACAAACGAGCTTCCCGAAATACACCATCAACACGACGACTGATCCGCAGACCCTGAAGGCGACGATCCTCGAGGTTCGCGAGAAGGGCTGGGCGTTCGTACGCCAAGAGCACAGCGACATCAGCTCGTCGATCGGCGTGCCGCTGCGAGGGAGATCCGGCAACGTGATCGCTGCGCTCGGCGTCGGCTGGTTTCCGCGCACCGCGGCACTCGACGGCGCGCGGTGCGACGAGCTGCTGCCGCCCGTCCTCGAAGCCGCCGGCGAGATCAACCGCGCGATGCGGCTCGGCCAGTACGACTCGGCGGGTTTTTCCTAGCCTATGCCGGTTTCCGCAGGTCGCGACCGCGCACGTCTTCGGCCCGGTCGATCTTGATGAGCACCCCGATTCCCACGTCGGCGCCCACGTGCGTGGCCTCGCGTTCGCTCAAGCGGGCGAAGATCGCTTCCCGAACCGCGCCACTCTCGTGCAATTCGGCCGTGCCGTAAAAACGTAGAAATCCGGATTCCAGCTTGCCGTCCAACTGCGCTTTCATGTTGTTGTAAAAGACGATGACGCGCTTGTCGTGCTGCAGATTCTCGAGGGCCGAGCGCTTCGAGCGTTCCCAGTACGCGAGATGGTCATCGTCGAACAAGAGCATGCTGCCCTTTGGGCTGATGTTCGGCCCGTTCTCGCCGCACGTCCCGAGGAGCAACGGGTAGCCGTCCTCCCACGCGTTTTTGATGCAGTTGCGAATGACATCGCTCAAGCCCGTGTGTTTCATCGCTCCAGCCTTAGATCAGGTACCCGGCGACTCCCGCGGCGATACACCACCAGATCGGGCTGATATCGACGGCCAGCGCGATAAGCGTGACGATCACGGTGATCGCAAGCGGTACCAGGGCATGGTCGATGGTTGCGGCAACGACGAGACCGCTAGCGATCCACAGCCCGCCGGTGATGGGTTTGAAAGCCTGACGGAAGTTTGCCACCCATGCGTTGCTGTGCCGGTGCAGTAAGCGTCCCGCCACGAACGCGATCGTCACCGGCATGACGAGAAACGCAAGCAGCGCAACGCCCGCGCCCGCCCAGGATGCGATGCGAAAGCCGATCAGCGGTACGAGCAAGAAATTCGGACCGGGAGCGGCTTGGGCCACGGCGAGCAACTCCGTGAACGAGCGTTCGCTCAACCAGTGATCCTGCAACACGAACTCCGCATGCATCTGCGGGATGAGGATCTTGACCCCGCCGCCGACCGCGAACAGCGAGAGCAGCGCGAAATGCGCGGCCATGGCGAGCAGCGTGTGGATTTGCGCGCTCATACGCTGCCCTCGCGTGCGCCGGCGTTCAACCGCGTTTCGATCATCATACTCAGCACGAGCATGATGACCATTGCGAGCGGAATGAACATGTGCAGACCGGCTACCAGCAGAATTCCGAGCGCGCCGATCGCCACACGTGCTGCGCGCCATGCCGGCTGCACGCCGGGCGTATCGTTCCAAACCAGACCGATCACGCGAATCCCGTTGGAAATGAAAATGCCGGCGACCGCAGCGGTCACGGCAACTTCCGCCGCCGCATAGTGCGGATTGTTTGCGGCCAACTGCGCCGAGAGTTGCAAGAGCCCGATCGCGAGCAGCAACGACGGCACGATGAGCCCCAGCAGCGAGGCGATCACGCCGAACGGGCCGGCGAAGCGATCGCCGACGATCACCGCGAGGTTCACCGCCGTGGCGCCCGGCAACGCTTGCGAGATCCCGAACTGCTCGGCAAGTTCGCCCTCCGTGAGCCACTTGCGCTGCTTCACGAGGACGTGCCGAATCGGACCGGCTGCGCCGCCGACGCTCGTCAGCCCGATGGTCATGTGCCCGACGGCAAGGTCGAAAAGGCCAGGTTTCGGCGAATCACTCACGTCCGCGCCCTACGCTCCCGCGTCCGAATGTCATCCCAAGCTCGTCGAGGGACCGCCACTCAGCCGCATCGATTCCAGGCGGCCCTTCGATGAGTTCAGGGTGACACGGGTAGGAATGTAACGATATATCGTGAACTATCTCGAAGTGACGTTTTCCGAGACTCGCGCCCGCCGAATTGCCTTGCTCGTCGCAGCCGCCATGTTCATGAACTTGTTGGACGGAACCGTCATCACCACCGCGCTGCCGTCGATGGCGCGGGCGTTCGGCACGAGCGCGGTCAACCTGAACATTGGGATCACCGCATATCTGCTGACCGTTGCGGTATGCATCCCGGCCAGCGGCTGGATCGCCGAACGCTTCGGCGCCCGGCTCGTTTTCGGGTCCGCCATCGGCCTCTTCATCGCGGCTTCGGCCGTGTGCGGATTCGCGCGCACGATGCCGGTGTTCGTCGCGGCGCGCATCATCCAAGCGGTCGGGGGCGCGCTCATGACGCCGGTTGGGCGGCTCGTCGTGCTCAAGACGACGCCCAAGCACGGTCTCATGCAGGCGATGTCCATGATGGTGTGGCCGGCACTCGTCGCACCGATACTCGGTCCGCCGATCGGCGGCTACATAACAACCTATCTCGGCTGGCCGTGGATCTTCTTCCTCAACGTTCCGCTCGGCATTGCCGCCATCGTCGCGGCGCTCGTGCTGTTTCCCGACGATCGGCCGGAGGGACAGCAACCCTTCGATGCGCTCGGTTTCGCGCTCGTCGGTGCCGCGTGTTTCACGCTGATGTTCGGCGTCGACCTCATCGGACAGCCGAAGACCTCGGCCGTCTTCATCACCGGTCTGATCGCCGCGGGCGCGCTTCTGTTCGCACTCGCAGTGCGCCATTTACTCACCGCACCGAACCCGCTCTTGCAGCTCGCGGCCTTCCGCATTCAGACGTTTTCCGTGAGCATGGTCGGCGGTTCCGTGAGCCGCCTCGCGATCGGCGCCACGCCGTTTCTGCTGCCGCTCATGTTTCAGATCGGCTTCGGGCTCAGCGCGGCCACCTCGGGTCTCCTGGTCTTGTGGCTGTTCGCGGGCAACCTCGGCATGAAATCGATCACGACGCCGCTCATCCGCCGGTTCGGCTTTCGCGGCGTGCTCCTGTGGAACGGGCTCCTGACGGCCCTATCGATTCTCGTCTGCAGCGCGCTGATGCCGCAAACGCCGTTTGTGGTTATCGTCGCCGTTTTGTTCCTCGGCGGCGCCTCGCGTTCGCTGCAGTTCACCGCGTTCTCGTCGATTCAGTTCGCCGACATCCCGCACGCACAGATGAACGGCGCCAATACGCTTTCGAGCGCGATGATGCAGCTCAGCTCGAGCGTAAGCGTCGCGATGGGCGCGCTCGTGCTGCGCGCGAGCACCTTCTTCCACGGGCGCCTCGGCGCCGTACCAAACGTCGCCGACTTCCACCTAGCATTCATCCTCGTCGCAGTCGTCGCCGCGCTCGCGGTCATCGACGTCATCAAACTCCCGAGCGACGCCGCCCGCGCCGTAAGCCGCCCCGTAGCCCCCGCCTGATCACCCTTTGGGGCACCATTGGCGGTCCATCATTTTGGCGGCGCCGGTTGTGCCGAGCGTTGTAAGCCGGCCCTGGTCGTGGAGCATGCGCACCACGGAGTCGAGCCCCTTGCGGTCGACGCAGCCGTCGTCCGGGAATACGTGGGCCTTCGTCTCGTAGTAATCGTACGATGCGGTTGCCGGCCCGACCGGCAGCTTCGTCTCCGACATCAGAATCGCAATCGCGCGATCCTTGTTGGCCGGGTTGCGCAGCCATTTGATGGCATCGGAACGCGCAACGAGGAATTTGCGCAATACATCGGCGTGCGCCTGGGCCCACGAGCGGTTGACCGCAATGACGCTCAGCGTGAGGTTCGGAAAGTAATCCGGCGTAAAGGCTAAGGCATTATATCCGCGTGAGATGAGATCCGCGTCGGCCGGCAGCGCGAAGAATCCGCCTTGGATGGCGCCGCCGATGATGGCCGCATAGCGCTGGTTCTGCCCGGGCCCATAGAGAAATTGGACGTCGGTATCCGGATTGAGCCCGTTCTTTTTCAGGATCTGCTGCATCACGGTCGTGTAGATGTCGGTCGGATCGGCGAGGGCGATCGTCTTGCCCTTGAGATCTTTGAACGTCTTGATCGCCGGCGGCGTGATGAAATGGTAGGGGATGTTGTCCGCTCCGACCGCGACGGCAACCACGTTCGCGCCCTTGTCGACCGCCAGGGCGAGACCGGTTGCGTTCGGCAACCCGATCTCGACCGATCCGCCGAGCAGCGCACCGATCATCGATTCGGGTTGGCTCATCACGGTCTCGACCTCGAGACCCTGGGCTTCGTTGAAGCCCTGCGCCTTCGCGATGAAGTCCGGCCATTGCACTGCGGTCAACGAATTTATCGCTTCCCGGATATGGAGCAGGTCCGCCGCACGCGCGTTCAGCGGTGCGAGGGAAAACGCGATCCCAAGGATGAGCGCTACGATTCTCATGCGCAGGCAATCGGCGACCAGCGATCGTTAGGCCTGCCGCCGCGGGTACCCGGATCAAGGGACGGCCTCCCGGTCGCACAAACTACGGACGCTTGAGGCCCACCATCGTATCCGCGCCGCGCCGGCCGGCCTTGATCGCGCTCATCGTGTCGTTTGCGTTTTTCATGCAGCAGCTCGACAGCACGGTCATCGCTACGGCGCTGCCGCAAATGGCACGCACGTTCGCGGAAACGCCGGTCAGCGTGAGCTCGGGCATCACGGCGTATCTGCTCACGTTGGCGGTCTTCATTCCGAGCAGCAGCTGGGCTGCCGACCGGTTCGGCTCGAAGACGATCTTCGCCGGCGCGATCCTCGTCTTCACGCTCGGCTCGGTGTTGTGCGGCATCTCGAATTCGCTGCCGGCCTTCGTTGCCGCGCGCATTCTGCAGGCCGTCGGCGGCGCCATGATGCTGCCGGTCGGGCGTCTCGCCGTGCTGCGCACCGCGGAAAAACACGAACTGCTGCGCACGATGCAGTACATCACGATCCCGGGCCTGGTCGCGCCCGTGCTCGGTCCACCGCTGGGCGGATTCATCACGACCTACGCGTCGTGGCGCTGGATCTTCTTTCTGAACATCCCGATCGGACTCGTCGGCTTCGCCCTCGTCTGCATTTTCATGACAAATTACAAACCCGACGAACAGCGCCCGTTCGACGTCTACGGCTTCGTGCTCAGCGGCACCGGTCTCTCCGCGGCGATGTACGGCTTCACGCTGCTGGGCCGTGAAGACGGGCAATGGCTCCTGACCGCCGCCTTTCTGATCTTCGGCGTGACCGTCGTTGCGCTCGCAATCCGCCACGGGCAACGACACCCGGCACCGCTCGTCGATCTCTCGGCGCTGCGCGTTCCGACGTTCGTTCTCTCGACGCTCACCGCCGGGGCCCTCTACCGGATGATCATCGGCGCCACGCCCTACCTCTGGCCGCTGATGTTTCAAATCGCCTTTGGCCACACCGCATTCGTGTCGGGTTTGCTCGTCATGGCCTGCACCGGCGGAGATTTCGGCGCGCAGCTCTTCGTGCGGCCCGTGATCCGGCGCTTCGGTTTCCGTCCGGCCATACTCGCGGCGGGCATCTGCACGACGCTGCTCATCTTCGCTTGTGCCTCTTTCAACGAGCAGACGCCGCTGATCGCGATCGCGACCGTGCTCCTACTCATCGGCATCTTCCGCTCGATGCAGTTCACGGCGATGAACACGCTCACGTACAGCGACATCGAGCCCGAATATATGAGCGCCGCGAGCACGCTCTCGAGCACCATTCAACAGCTTGCGGTCGGCATCGGGGTCGCGTTCGGCGCCTTCGCGCTGAACAGCATCGCCTTCAGCCGCAGCGGCGGCCATGTTTTGACGACGATCGACTTCCAACTCGCGTTCGTTGCCGTCGGCATCGTCGGCGTCGTATCCACGCTGCTCTTCCTGCGTTTGCCTCCGGGAGCGGGCATGCACATGATGCAACCCGCGGCGCGCACGTAAGCCCATGCTCCTAAATCCGGTGGATTTGCAAATCCTCGTGCGTTTACGCGACGGGATGACGCAAGCGCAGATCGGGAACGAGCTCGGAATCGAGCAGCCCGCCGTTAGCAAATCGGTACGCGCGGCCGAGGCGCGTTTGGGCATGGCGCTCGTGCGGACGTCGGGGCGACGGGTCTCGCTCACGAGCGTCGGCCGCGAACTCGCACAGGCCGGGACGCGCGTCCTTTTGCAACTGCAATCGGTCGACGACCTGGTCGAGTCGTTGCGAGCAGGCCGCTCGGGACATACGCGCATCATCGCCTCGAGCACGCCGGGAACGTACGTGCTTCCCAAGATGATTGCCGGTTTTCTGCAAGAGTATCCCGACGCGCAAATCGATATCGACGTCATCCCGATGATGCACATCTGGGATGCATTCGTCTCGGGCGGATACGATCTGGCGTTCGCGCCGCGGTTACCGTTCGTCGGAGCGGTGAGCGTCGAACCGGCGTACGTCGATCCGGTCGTCTTCTTCACTGCACCCGCGCACCGGCTCGCCGGACGCGCTGAAGTGACGATGGATGACCTGCGCCAGGAGCATTTGGTCGGCAAATTCACCGAAGACTTTTGGGGCCACGTTTACTACGATCTGCGCCAGCATGGAAATGCGTTCGCGAAAACCATCGATCTGAATTCCGCCGAAGCCGTAAAGCGGGTCGTGGCATCGGGGGTGGGCGTCGGGATGCTCTTCGCTTCGTCGCTGGAAGCTGAAGCCATACGCGGTCAGCTCGTGCCCTTGAACATCGTCGAACCGCACTTTCAGCAGAGTTATTTCTTCGTGCGCCCGTTGTCCGGATCGTCGCCGCTCGCCGAGTTGTTGTGTGACTACCTGAAATCGCGTTGGAACTTGCCGTGAGCGAGTTCTCCGGGCTTGGCATCTTTGGCGGACGCAAAGCGCTCCCGGCCGTGCTGTCGGTTGCGGAACTCACCATCATCCGCGGTGTGGCGTCCGGCAAGACGCAGATCGAAATCGGGGAAGAGGTGCACCTCGAGCAATCCACGATCAGCAAAACGATCAAGGGCATCGAGGAACGCGTCGGTTTTGCGATCGTGACGGTCAGCGGCCGCCGGCTCCGGCTAAGCGCGGCCGGACGCGAACTCGCAACCGCCGCCGATCGCGTGCTCGGAGCGTTCGATGATTTGGACGACTTCGCGCGCGAACTGAAAGCGGGTCGTGCCGGCAGCGTGCGCTTCATCGCTTCGAGTACGCCGGGGAGTTACGTGCTGCCGCGCATCGTTGCAGATTTTCTCGCCGATCGCGAGCGCGTCTCCGTCGACATGGAGATCGTGCCCATATCGAACTTACGAAGCACCTTCGACGTCGACCGGTTCGACTTCGCGATCGGACCCGCCATCGGGTTGCCGCCGGAGCTGAAAGCGGAGCATCTTTACAGCGAACGGGTGGTCTTTTTTGCCGCGCGCGGCGCGGCGATCGCCGCACGCTCGAGCGTGAGCCTGTCGGACCTCGCTCACGAGACGCTCGTCGGCAAATTCGTCGACAGTCATTGGCGCCGGATTTTTCACGAACTCGAAGCCTGCGGGTTCCAAGCCCAGCGCAAGATCATGGTGATCCCGCCCGAGGCCGTGAAAGCGATGGTCGCACAAGGCCTCGGGGTTGGCGTCCTCTTCGAATCGTCGATTCGCGCGGAGTTGGATGACGGTAGTTTGATCCGTCTACCGCTGGCGGCACCGCCCCTGCGCGAAGAATTCTCGATCGCCGGCGGTCGAGGCGAGGCGCTCTCGCCGGTTGCGTCGGCATTCGTGGAGTACATGCGGGAGCGCTTGACATATGAGCCCCCGGAATATGAGGCCCGCCAACCGGAATTGTAGTTTCCCCAAGGGAGGCTTATCGTTACTGGGACTGTACGCCCAAGAGGGACTGGCTATCAAACGATTTTCGATCGCCCTGCCGTTGCATGCATTTCTCGTAACGGCCCTCATCGTGTGCGGCGCTTCGGCCGGCCGCACGCAGTCAACCGACAAGATCGTCGTGCGAGAATCGTACCCCTCGAAAGTCGCCTCGTTTTGGCCCAACTACGTCGCCTCGACGCAAGGCTTCTATGCCAAGGAGGGGCTCGACGTCCAGGACATCATCGTCGATCCGAACGTCACCGTATCGACGCTGATCGGGAACTCGGTCGAGATGTCGTATGCGGACTCGACGCAACTGCTGCTGGCGCTCCAAAAGGGCGCAAACCTGGTGGCGGTCGGTTTGCAAACGGAGCGTAACCCGTATAGCTTGATGAGCTCGCCGGCGGTGAAGACCCTCGCCGATTTGAAGGGCAAGCGCATCGGCGCAGCCAGCGAAATCGATGTGTACACCTACGTCATCAAGCAGATTCTGCGCAAGGCCAAAGTCGATCCGGACAAGGACGTCGAGTTCGTCTACGGCGGCGGCCAGAACCAGCGCCTCACCGCGGCCATCGGCGGCGCGATCCAAGCCGGACTGTTCAGCCCGCCCTCGGATGCGAAACTGCGGGATCTCGGCTTCAACACGCTCGCGTTCGCGCCGGACTATGCGCCGAACCTGACGCTGAGCATGGAAACGGTCCGCAAAGATTTCATCGAACAGCATCCCGACGTGCTGCGTAAGATCTTGCACGCGCAATCCGAAGCGGTCAAATGGCTGAACAATCCGGCCAACAAAGCCCAAGCGATTCAAATCTTGCAGACCCAAACGAACGCGAGCGCGTCGGACGCGACCCAAGCCTACGACTACTACATCGGCAAGCACGTCTGGTCGGACGCCTGCATTCATGTGCGCGGCATGGTCGCCGTTTCGGACATCTTGCACACGACGGGCCAATTGACGACGCTGACGTCGCAAGACGTGCCGAAGTATGCCGACACCCGGTTTTGCTCGAAGTAACGACCGCGGATTCAGCCTAAAAGGAGAGACCCTTGTTATCGCAAGCGGAGAACGATCGCCTGACGCGCGTCGGACCGGGCACGCCGGCCGGAAACCTCATGCGGCGCTATTGGCACCCGGTCGCCGCCAAGGCGCAACTCCTCGAGCGCAGCGTCATGCCGGTGCGCATCTTCGGTGAAGACCTCGTGCTCTTTGTCGACGGTCAAGGCCGTCCCGGGCTCGTCGCCGACCGCTGCGCGCACCGCCGCGTCAAACTGGAACACGGCTTCACCAACGACGCCGGCATCGTGTGCCCGTACCACGGCTGGACCTACAACGCCGGCGGCCGCTGCGTGGCGCAGCCCGGCGAGCCGCCGGAGAGCACGTTCAAAGACAAGATCACGATCACGTCCTATCCGGTCCAAGAATTGGCCGGGCTGCTCTTCGCGTATCTCGGGCCGCTACCGGCGCCGCTGCTGCCGCGCTGGGACCGCCTCGTGTGGGACAACGTCTATCGCGTGATCGGCTTCGTGAAGATCCCGTGCAACTGGCTGCAATGTATGGAGAACACGCCCGATCCGGTGCACACCGAGTACCTGCACGGACACTACTTCAAGCATCTCCTCGACAAGAGCAAAAGCACCGACGAACGCAGCCGCAAGCTCGCCGAGGGCTTCACCACCCACTTCCTCAAGCACGACTACGCAATCGGCAAGTACGGCATCGATCGCCGCTGGCTGCTCGAGGGCCAATCGACCGACAAGGATACCTGGTCGAAGCCGCAGCCGCTCGTCTTTCCCGACATCCATTGCACGTCGGGCGGCGGCCGCCACACCTTCGGCTGGCGCTTGCCCATCGATGATGAAAACACGATGGAAGTCTACGTGCGCTCGTTCGATCCTGGTCCGGGCGTTACGGTGCCAGTGCAAGATCCGGTGCCCTATCTGGAAGTCGAGATGGTCGACGAAGCGGGCCGGTTCACGGCGCTCAATTCGGTCACCGGGCAAGACGTGATGGCGTGGGTCTCGCAGGGTACCGTTCTCGACCGTACCGAAGAGCGTCTCGGCGATACCGATCGCGGCGTGATTCTGTTCCGGCAACTGCTCATGGCCCAAATCGACGCCGTCGAAGAGGGCCGCGATCCGATCAACGTGTTCCGCGATCCCGCCGAAAACCAATGCCTCGATCTGCCCGTGCCGTGGGATCGCGGTTATGCGTGGGGTTACGGCAAGGACGGCAGCTACGTTCGCGGTTCGATCACCGCGGCCGACCCGCTGCCCGCCCATCTCAAGGCCGAGATCGAAGATCTCTTCGTCCGCGCCGCCGAGAGCCGCCAGCGTCCCGCCTCCGCGATCGCCTAAAGGAGCGCCCTCAGTGTCCGAAGTGATTCAGGTTCGACAACCGGTCGGCAGAAAGAAAATTTTGCCGCGACTTCGGATCCAAAACTCGACCGTGCGCGGGGTGCTCTCGATCATCGCCGCCGGCATGATCTGGGAAATCGCCGGGCGCACGTTCCTGAGCAATCCGCTGTTCTTCGCACCGCTCAGCGCGGTGTTCGCGAAGATGCAGATGCTCTGGCAAGCGGGGACGCTGCAAGAAGATATCCTCGTCAGCGGACAAGAATTCATCATCGGCTTCGTTCTGGCGTCGATCGCCGGCATCGCCATCGGCGTGATCATGGCAAGCTCGAAAGCCATTTGCGACGTCGTCGATCCGTGGGTCTCGATGCTCTACGCAACGCCGTTCGTCGCGCTCGCACCGCTGCTCACGCTGTGGCTCGGCATCGGCATGACGGCCCACATTGCCGTCGTCTTCATCGTCGTGATCTTTCCGGTGCTGATCAACACCCACGCGGGTCTCGCCAACAGCGACCGCGACCTGATCGAAGTCGCGCGATCGTATGGTGCCGACCAGCGGCAGATCTTCGTGAAGATTCGCTTTCCCGGCGCCCTTCCGTTCATTGTTGCCGGTCTGCGGCAAGGCATCGCTCGCGGCCTCACCGGCGTCGTCGTCGCCGAGTTGTTCGGATCGCGCGCCGGACTCGGCTACCTGATCCTGATCTCCGGCCAGCAATTCGATCCGGCCGGACTGCTGGTCGGCATCCTGCTCTTCGCGCTCGTCGGCGTCGGCGCCGTCGAAGCGGTTCGTATTCTCGAACGGCGCATCGCGCCGTGGCGCTTCTCGGAGGTTAGCGAATGACGTCGGCCCTGGCACCCTCGCCGGCGAAACTCTCGATCGAGCATCTCTCGAAGAGCTATCGCAAAGGTGATCAGTCCGTTGAAGCGCTACGCGACGTCAACATCGATATCGCCGACGGCGAGTTCGTCTCGATCGTCGGCGCATCGGGTTGCGGAAAGACGACGCTGCTGCGCATGCTCGACGGATTGATCGCTCCCAGCGCAGGCAGCATCATGCTCGACCAGCAGCCGATCGACGGGCCCGGTTACGGGCGCGCGTTCGTCTTTCAACAAGACCGGCTGCTGCCGTGGCGCAACGTGCTGGCCAACGTGATGCTGGGCACGGAGATCCAGGGCCACAAGGCCGGCGCCGATCGCGCGCGCGCGTTGAAGTTCATCGAACTGGTCGGCCTGAGCGGCTTCGAAAAACACTATCCGCACGAACTCTCGGGCGGCATGCGTCAACGCGTCAATCTCGCCCGCGCGCTCACCGCCGAACCGCAAGTGCTGCTGCTCGACGAACCGTTCGCATCGCTCGATGCGCAGACGCGCGAGATCATGCAAGCCGAGTTGCTGCGCGTCTGGCGCGAGACGCGCAAAACCGCGATCTTCGTAACCCACCAGATCGATGAGGCCGTCTATCTTTCAGATCGCGTGGTCGTGCTCACCGTTCGTCCCGGGCGCATCAAGGAGATCGTGAAGATCGATCTTCCCCGGCCGCGCGAGCTGGCGCTGAAACGCACGCCGGCGTTCGTCGAATATGCGAGCCATATCTGGCAGCTCATCGAGCAAGAAGTCCAAGAGAGCATCGGTCTCGAGAAAGCCGCCGCGGCGGCGCGCCACCTTACTTAGCGCACCACTCCGTATCGACCAGCTTGGCCGAGTCGCCCGGCTTCAGCGTGGTCAGGCGATTCTGCTGCTGCAGGATCGACACGAGCGTATCCAATCGCGCCGACACGGCACACTTATCGGTGAGCACGTGCTTTTGCACCCAGTAGTCGTACGCCGCTTCGGATTCTTCTTGGCTGCTGTTCGTCGCCGACGCGAGGATATCGATCGCCTTCGCCTTGTTGGCCGGATTGTTGAGCCAGGCGAGAGATTCGGCTTGCACTTTGAGATACTTGCGGATGGCGTCCGGGTGCTGCTGCGCCCAATCGCGCCGCACGGCGATCAGGCTGAGCGCGAGGCTCGGCACGACGTCGGGCGTAAACGCGAGCGAGGTCATGCCGCGCGCGCGCAACTTTTCATCCGCGGGCGATGAGAACAAGCCGGCGTCGATCGCGCCGCCGAGCATCGCGGCCAGACGCTGACTCTGCCCGCCGCCGTATACCCAAACGACATCCTTTTCCGGATCGAGTCCGGCCTTCTTCAGGATGTTTTTGAGCACGGTCGTGTAGATCTCGATCGGCGACGCCGCGCCGATGCGCTTCCCTTTGAGCTGCGCGATGCTTTTGATGCCCGGCGCGGCCATGAGGTTGTACGGATTGCGATCGGCGACCGGGCCGACGGCAACGATGTTCGCGCCCTTGTCGACGCCGAGTACGAAGCCGGTGGAATCGATCGACACGACGTCAAGCGAGCCCCCGATCAGGGCCGTCACGGTCGTCGGGGGGTCGACGAGCGTCTGTTGCACGTCCAAGCCTTCGCGCGCATAAAAGCCTTCGGCTTCGCCGACGAAATACGCCCAGTCGACGGGCGTCTGCGACATCGCTCCCCGTTTGACGACCGTCAGCGCCGGAGCATCGGCCGCGCCCGCGGGCAGCAGCGATGCGGCGAACATGAGCGCTATGCCGGCAACGACGGCACGTGCAGTTTTCTTCACGAGAACTCCTCGATACGGAAGCGTTCGGACGACCAGAACGGCCCGGTATAGCCGCACAGCCGGAAGATCGCCGTGTGAGCGATGTCCCGCACGAACTTGATGTCGACTTGCGGACGGCCCGTCTCGTAGCCCGGCGGGCCGAAGTAGCCATGGTCGAGCAGCTCGGTCCGCACCGCGGTGAGCCGATCGAGGCCCGCTTCGTCGACGTTGAGACGCAGTTCGGCAACGAGCCCCGCGAAGTCGTTGCGGTACGAATGCCCGTCGTTGCCTGAGCGGCGCTCGGCGAGATGATAGGCGATGGTCTGCACCGCTTGCATGAGTAACCCGGCGGAGAGGTGGATCTGCGCGACCACATTCGAGCCGGTGATCTGGTCGAACACGACGCCGGCCGGAAAACCGCTTTCGGCGAGCGGGCCGACGCCTTCGGCGATTGCCGCGAACGCCCGCAGCCGGACCGCGTCGTCGTTGGGAAACGGTGAATGTGGAAAGCGGCCGACCCGGCGGTAGCCGCGATAGTGCGTTGCCGAAAGCAGCCGGTCTCCGGCAGCGTATTGCTCGACGGCGATGATCGGCGTCGCGATGCCGGCGCACAGCGAGATCACGCTCTCGAGTTTCTCGCGCTCCGTCGGGCTCAGAACGCCTTCGATCGCCATCGCCATGCGGGCGTCGTGATGGCTCGTCGCATCGGGCGAATGCCCTTGAAACACCACCGTGCGGCCGGCAAAGCGGCTCAAGCCGCTCCAGCTTGCGCCGGCGAGAATGACGCGCGTCGACGCGACCGGGAGATCCGCGGCGACGTCATTGGCAAGCTGAAGTTCGGGGCAGTTGAAGAGCCGCGCGCCGCCTGCGGACGTGCCGGTAAACGTGACGGGCGAACTGCGCCAGGAACCGTCGGCCGCCTCGAGCTTACCGCCCGGTTCGCCGTACCGTTCTTCGGGGATAGAGAACGTGGAAATATCTTCGAAACGCGCGCTGATCGAGCTGCTGGATACCGTCACCGAAACGCGGCCGCGCGATTGTTCACCCGATTTGGCCGTGTACACGGCTTCGCACGGAGCCGTTGTAAACGACTCCGTCGCGTTGCGTTCAGCGATCGACATCTAGCTAAAGAAATTGCCGGGCAACGGAATGACGGGCAACTCTTTGTTCTCGACCGAATCGCCGGCGAACGGCTTGCCTTCGAGATCGACGCGGTCGTCGAAATTGTTCCAGCCTTCACGCTTCGCGCCGACGCGCAAGAGCACCAAGTTTTCATCGCCGCTGCTGAGGAACCAGTAGTAACTCCCCGAGGGGATCATGATGCCTTCGTATTTGCGCAGGACGCGAATCTCTTCGCTCTCACCGAGCCGGAACGTCGCTTCGCCGGCCAGGATCACGAACATGTGATCTTCTTGGCTGTGCGTGTGGATCGCGTTTTCTCCGCCCGCTGCATAGACTTTCAGGTGGGCTGCCAGCAGATCGGTCTTGGCGAGCAAGTCCATCGTGCGGCCCTGCGCGAGCAACTGACCCTTCAGTGCGAACGGCGTCGCTTCCGGAGCGGCCTTTTGGGTTTGCGTGGTCATCGATCGTCTCTTTCTGCTAGGCGGTGACGGCGGTAGGAGCGGCTCCCGAAGACAGGAGCTTACCGAGGCCGGACGAGGTGGGATGTCCGATTTGGGCCAGCGACCACCACGCGGTGGCCTGGGTTTGTTCTATGACGGGGATGTTCTTTTCATCTTCGAGCGCCCGCGAGATGCCGAGCATGTTACCGCGCGCGAAGATGACGACGGCGTCGCACTGCGGATACCGCGGCAGCGTCGCCCGGGCAAGTGCGTCGTAGTCGGCTGCCGTCTTGGCATTCACCTCATCGGCATTGCGGCAACCGAGTCCGACCGCCGCTTCGACGGCAAGTCCGACGTCGCTGCAAAACGCGATGATCCGCTCGTTCGAGGGTTCGTCGTACTGGGTCACCAGCAGCGCGTGACGGACACCGAGATGCAGGCAGGCGAGCGCGGTTGCGGTCAGGCTCGAGACGATCGGAACGCCGCGTTCACGAGCGAGGCTCCCGAACAGCTCCTGCTCGGCGGCGTATCCACGGCGCGCCGCATTCGGAATGCCCATCACCACGATCGCTCGCGCGCCCTCATCGGCCAGCACGTGCACGGCGCCGGGAATCGCGGCGTTCGAACGCTCCTCTTCCCCCGGCTTGCCGTTGCGATTGTTCAGCGTCGCCACGATGGCCGTGACATCGGCCGGCAGCACCTCGTTGAGGTCAGACGGGAGCTGGACGACTGACGGTGAGATCGACCCTATTTTCGGCATCGATCAGACTTCGACCAGCATATTCTTCCGGCGCGCGGCCTCGACATATAGGTCTTCGATTTCGTTCGCGACGTCTTCGGGCAAACGATCGGCGGCGGTTACCGAGCCGCGAATGTACGAGCCGTCGGCGGCGTAACCCCACGCGTGCCCGCGATCGAGCACGGTCGGCAGATCGATCTGCACGTTCTCGGCCGGATCGCGAAACACGTTGATCGGCGTCATGCCGGCTTCGACGCGCTCGATCTGGTCGCGAATCAGTTGACGGTAGGCGATGACGCCGCGATCGGAATCACCGAGGCGCTCCTTGGTGCGATCCATGATCTCGCCTTGCATCGTCCACGCCATGAAGTCTTGGCCGTTGACGGTGTCGAGCGAGAGAAAATTTCCCGCTTCGTCGCGGACCGGCATCTCGTAGTACGGGACGACGTCTTGCTTCGGAACCTTCACGCCGTTACCGGGCTGGAACGAGCGCAGCACCACTTGCATCGTGTGCGTGTCGTCGATCGGCACGCGCCAGCCGAAATCGTGGCGCCCCGAGCCCGACGTCACGTGCGTGTTCGGGAAGACGAGCGGCGAACTCGACGTCCACGTGTTGGCCGTTTCGCTCTGCCCTTCGATGAGCCAGCCGCGGTGCAGGCCGTACTTGTGCATGCCGTACTCGTGCTTGATGATCGGCTTCTGAAAGCCCGACGCCAGCGCCCAGCGCGGGTCGCTCTTCGGAATCCCCTGTTCGCCGAGCCAGGTTTGGAAGAACTCGCCGTGCAGATAGATCGTGTGTATCGCATCGGGCGTGTTCTCCATGCACTGCAACCAGTTACACGGCACGATCGCATACGCGATGACGCGATAGACGTCGTCCCACACGAGACGGTCCCAGTGCGGCAACAACGGCACCGGATCGGGCCCGATGTAGGCGAAGATCAGCCCCGCCAGTTCCTGGACGTGATACGCGCCGATTTGGACCCTGTCTTTGAACGTGCTGCCCGCGGGCTCAGCCGGCTGATCGACGCACTGGCCGGTCGTATCGAACGTCCAGCCGTGGTAGGGGCAGCGAATGCCCGCATCGTTCGTCCTGGCGCAGTCGAGCTTCACCAGGCGGTGCGCGCAGCGATCGTCGACCAGTCCCATGCGGCCCTTGCCGTCGAGGAAGAGCACCATGTCTTGACCGTAGAGCCGGATCGGCATGACGCGACGCTCTCTGAGCTGCTGCATCGGCGCGATCGGCTGCCAATAGTGCCGGAACAGCTTTCCGACCGGCGTCCCGGGGCCGACGCGGGTGAGGCGCTCGTTTTCTTCAGCGGTCAACATGTGCGTGGGACTCCTTCAGCAATACCCCTTTTAGAGTACGCCCCGCGACGGACCCGTTCAATTCTAATACCGGCGGCATCCATTCCATTACCTCATGTATCAACGCAGCGCAAGGTCGCCGGCCCGGCCGCGGGAATTAGGCCGCCCATGCCAGCCGGTGATCCAGCAAACCAGTCGCGCCTGATCGACCTCGTTACGGCCAGCCGGATTCTTGAAAACGAGGGTGTGCTCGACAGCTACGGCCACGTCTCCGTGCGCTCCGCAATCGACCCCGGGCATTTTTTCATGTCGCGTGCCTTGCCGCCGGGCTCCATTACCGCAGCGGACTTGGTCGAACTCGATCTGGAGTGTGCGCCGGTGCTGCCGAATGCCCCGCGCCTCAACGGCGAACGGTTCATTCACTCGGAGATCTACAAAGCGCGGCCCGACGTGCAGTGCGTGATCCACTCGCACTCGCAAGCCGTCATTCCGTTCGGCGTGGCCGGCGTGCCGTTACGGCCGGTCCTCGCACAAGGCGGGTTCTTGCCGCCCGAAACGCCGATCTTCGAAATCCGCGAGGCGACGGGACCGGTAGCCTTGCGCGGCATGCTCGTCACTAACAGTGCCCTGGGCGCGTTTCTCGCCAAGAAGCTCGGCGACGCCCCGGCGATTTTGCTGCGCGGCCACGGTGATGCCGTCGTCGGCAGCAGCGTGAAGCAAGCCGTCGTCCGCGCGATCTACGTCTCGCTCAACGCGCGCGTGCAGTCGGAAGCGATGCGCCTGAGCCCTACGATCACCGCCATGGACGACGCCGAACTCGCCTATAACGCGAAAGAGAACTTCGACGTCGACCGGCCGTGGGCAAATTTCAAACGCCGCTTGACCGAAGGCTATTACGCCCGCGGCCGCGACCTTCCGGAAGGCTTCGAACTCGAACCGGTTTCCTAAACCGGCGAAAGTTCTTTCGCCGGGGTTTCGAGCTTCATGAAACGCTTGATGTTGCCGCTGAGGATCTTCTCTTTGTCTTGCGGCGAAAGATCGATCGCTTCGAACAACTTCAGCGCCTGGTGCGAATCCCAGCACGGGTAGTCGGTGCCGTACATCACCTGATCCACACCGAAGTATTCGATCGCAAACCGCATGCCGGCGGTATGCGGCGACACCATGTCGGTGTACATGCGCTTCAAGTACGTGCTCGGCAGCTCGGGCAGTTTCGCGCCGGTGCCGTTCTTGTCGAGGCGTCCGGCTTGATACGGCAACGCGCCGCCGGTGTGCGAGACGACGACTTTCAGGTTCGGATAGCGTTCCATGATGCCCGAGAAGATCAGGCGCGACGTCGCGACCGTCGCTTCCATGATGCGCCCGACGCTGCGGTGCAATGCACCGCCGTAGCCGACCAGCGGATCGGCGAAGAGCGCGTCGGTCGGATGCATGAAGAGCGGGATGCCCAGTTGCTCGCAGCGCGCGTAGAACGGTTCCAGACGCGGCGCGGCGATATCCGGGTCGTCCCCGATGCTGCCCGGAATGTTGACGCCGAGCAAGCCCAAGCGCCCAACGGCATCTTCGAGAACTTCCATCGCGACATCGGTGTCCGTTAGCGGGACAGCAGCCGTGGCCCAAAAACGCCCGGGATGCGAACGCACCGCAGCGGCCATTTCTTCGTTCCACTGAATTGCCGCCTCGCGGCCTTCCGCGGCCGGCACGTCGGAGAAGTGAACCGAGAACGGCCCGATCGAACCGAGCGCCGAAACCTGGTGCCCCAGCGTGTCCATGTACGAAAAATGGCCGTCCAGATCGTACCAGACGGGAGGCACCGCGAGCACGTACGTGCAGCCGGGCGCGCGGTAATAGTTATAGCCGCCGTTCCCGTCGTGTTCGGCACGGGGATAGCCCTTGCGCTTGCAGAGATCTTCGAAGACCGACCGGGGCCACCAATGAAAATGGGACTCGATAATTTCCACGGTTGAGGCCTCCCGGGCGCAGTGATGTCAGGCTCGCAACTAGATTCAAGCGCCCCCTTCCGTTGTCATCCCGAGCGGAGCCCGTAGGGGCGCAGTCGAGGGACCGCCCTAACCGCAGTCGTTACCAGGGCAACTCCACCCTCGGGCCTAGTGCGGGCACCATTCGGCGTCGATGTACTTGTCGACGTCGGCAGCCGTCGATTTCGTCTGCCCAGTTTCATGCATCATGGCGAGGTCCGCTTGCATCCCCGGCTTCATGACGCAGTAGTTGGTGGGAAAGTCGCGCGCCTTCACGACGTATTCGTTGTAGGCGTCGCCCGCTTCGTAGGCCGAAACGTTGGTCGCCGCCATCAGAATCTGAATCGCTGCGGCTTTATTCGCCGGGTCATCGAGCCAACGGCTCGCCTCGGCCATCGCTTTCAGATAGCCGCGGAGGGCCGCGGCATTGTGCACGGCCCAATCGCGGCGCACGGCGGTGATGCTGAGCTGGAGGTAGCGATAGTAATCCGGCGTGTATGCGAGCGCGTGGAAGCCGTTCTCGGCGAGCTTGGTATCCTGCGGCGCGGCGAACAGACCGGCCGCAACCGCGCCGCCCGCGACGGCGGCGAAGCGCTGGTTCTGACCGCCGCCATAGACGAGCTCGACGTCCTTATCAGGATCGAGCCCGCCCTTGCGCAGAATCTGCTTGATCACGAGCGTGTACAGCTCGATCGGTGAAACGGCGGCGACGTGCTTCCCCGCCAGGTCCCGCACGGTTTTTACCGATCCCGGCACCATCAGGTGATACGGCATCCGGTCGGCACCGGAGCCGGTCGCGACGACGCCGGCACCTTTGTCGATCCCGAGGATGAGTTGGGTGGCCGGCGCGAGCGCGATGTCGGTCGAGCCGCCGATCAGCGCGGGCACGATGGCCACCGGCTCGATCGCGATGAGCTGAACGTCCAGACCTTCGCGGGCAAAGAGGCCGCGAGATTCAGCGATGAAGTGCGGCCAATTCTGCGCGGTGATCGACGGCGTGGCAAAGCGCAGCACCGTTTTCGCCGGCGTATCGGCCGACGCGCTTGCGCCGAGCATGGCGATCGCGGCTGCGGCGACGGCAAGAACGCGTCGCATTCTACTGCGGTTCGAGTTCGTCGGTGAGGTGCCACTCCGTCAACGGTTTGCCCTCGGCCAATGCCGTCAATTCGCGCCGCCAGAGCTTGCGAAAGTGCGCTTCGGCCACGTCGGAGCTCGCCAGGTGCTCGTCCTCGCGGGTCGTGACCGGTCCCTGTGCAACCTGCGCCACGTAGTCCTCGACCGCTTCGATATGGGTACGGTCTTTGATGTCCCGTAAACGCAACGTTCCCGCCAGCACTTGTTCGGCGAGAACCGGGATGACGGATCGATCGTAGAAGCTCGCGCTGCGGCGCGCGAGAACCTTCTGCGCATCTTCTCCCGTTACCGGGATCAGCGTGACGCGATACGTCACGTGGCTCTCATCATCGATCGGCACGCGAAACGAGACGTGCAGCGAATGGCTGACACCCTTCGCCATGTTGATCGCGCGCGGCACGATATAACCGACGTTGGGCATGATCTTATGCGCGACGTTTTCCTTGGCGTCGTTCGGCCAACGCGAATACGCCGTATGACCCCACGGCGTATCCTCGATCCGCACTTCGGGGGTGCCGGCGATGCCCTTCTCCTCCATCAGATCGCGATGGACGAAGCTGAAGTGCAGCGCGGAGTTCTCGAGTGAGAAGAAATAGTTCGCCGGCATCACGTCGACGGTCACGTCGCGAACGCCCTCGCGCTCCATCGCCTTGAAACGCCACATCGGCGGCGGCTCAACCTCGCCGAAGTAGACGAAGATCAGGCCCAAGTACTCTTCCGTCGGGTACCCGTCGATGTTGAGGTTCGGCGTCGCGCGGGATTTTTCGGACGGGCGCTCGACGACGTGACCCTTCGGATCGAAGACCCAACCGTGATAGAAGCAGCGGATGCAATTGCCTTCGACAAAGCCGACGCTCAGCTGTGCCCCGCGATGCGAGCAACGGAAGCCGACGGCGTGCGCGACGCCGTCCTCGTCGCGGTAGAGCGTGAAGTCTTGGCTCATGATCCGCACGGGCTTGGCATCGCCCGCGACCAGATCTTCGGAACGGTAGACCGGCTGCCAGAAGCGGCGCATATAGCGTCCGGCGATCGTTCCGGGCGCCGTGTGCACGAAGGCATTCTTATGAACGCGAGCTGCTTCGGTTTTCGGTTCGAGCTCGATGGCCATGGATTACGATTTCCCCGCAAGTTCGAGCGTGGTGACGTTTTCGGCGCTGTAGTACGCGCCGCTGAAGCCGCACGAGCGCAGGACGATCGCATCGGCGATGTCGCGCAAGAACTTGATGTCTCTTTGCGGCCGGCCGGTTTCGTAGCCCGGGTCGTGAAAGTAGCCGCGTTCGAGCAGCTCGGCGCGCACACGTTCGTAGCGCGCGCGGTCGTCGGGCGAAAGCCCGAGGTCGTCGCCGTGCGCCGCGGCCGTCACGATCGCCAGAGCCAGCATCTGCGCGGACATATGGATGTCGCGGACGTTGTAGGAGCACACGATCAAGTCGACGACGCGGCGCAGCGGAAAGGCTCCCTCGTCACCGGCGCGCAGCGCGCCAGCGAGCATCGCGAAAGCGCGCGCTTGCGTCTCGACGGCGACGCCGGTGAACGGACTATGCGGCGACCAGCCGACCCGCGGCGTCCAGCGGCGATGCTCCGTTTCGAGCAGCGTTCCCGCGGCATCGTAGCGCTCGACGCAGACGACCGCCGTCTCGACACCGTTGACGAAACCCAGCGCCCGCGCAAAATCCGAGATCTCGGAATGCGTGAGGTTTCGGCCCGTGACGATCGCCATGCGCTTGTCGTGATGATTGGCAACGTCTCGTACGAGCGCGTGCACGACGACATCATCGCCGGCAACCTGGACATCCGCCGACCACGCCGCACCGGCCAGCACGATCCGCGTCACAGCGACCGGCGCGGTAACTCGCCGATAGAGCAACAGCGAACCGTCGAAGAGCACCTCGCCGGCGGTTTGCGGTAGACCGCCGTAGCCTTTGACCGCTTCCCAGCTCCCGTCGAGCGAACGAATGCGGGCCGGACCGGCTGGACGTTTCGCAAACGCGGCCGCATCTTGCGGCACAAAACGTACGGAAATCGATGTCGGGGAGAGTGCGACGTTCGCTTCGCCTGCCGTACTCCAAACCGGCGTCGCACGGCTCTCCGGTGCCACGTTGTCCTCGCGCGTAAACGTCGTATCGACGGGCTTGGAGACGAAGACCTCGAGTTGCGCAGCACCGTCCAACGCAGCGTGTTCCTCGACCGCGCGGCGCGCGATGCCCGCTAAAACTACATCCTGTGACACGCGCCTAGTCTAGCATCCCGCGTCTCAGAGCGCCAGCGTCGTCGGCGCGAAGAGTTCCTCGGCATTCACACGCCGGCTCGTGATGCGCTGTTCGTGCAAGTAGCGCAACAGCGTATCCAGCTCGTTGCGCGAGCGGCGCACGCTGTACGGCCAGGGATCGACCGCAACGGCGTCGCGAACGCTCTTTGCGACGAGCCCGCCCGCGACATACGGTCCGAGCCCGTCCACCAGACGCCGCACCACGCGTTCGGCCGCGGCGTTGAACGCATCGACGATGTTCAGCGCGACCCAAGGGTAGCGCTCGATCACCGACCGGCGCACGACCACCGTGTGATTCACCGGATACATGCCGGTCGCCGCGTGATAACGCACCGCTTCGGCCGCAACGTCGGGATACAATGTGCGCACGCGCGCATCCGCGTGCAGGTCGACCCGGCTGCGGTCGACCAGATTGCGCGCGGTGATGTAATGAAAGAGCACGTCGAGTTCACCGTCGAGCAGCATCCGGTCGAGGCTCTTGTCCGGCGCGAGAAAGGCGAAGCGCAGATCCGGCGGGGGAACGAAGCCGAGCGCACCGCCGAGCGAGCGGTCTGCCTCGCGCTCCATGACCCAAGTGAGATCGCTCGGCTGGACGCCGTATTCATCCGCCAGCACGCCGCGCGCCCATACGACCGAGGTTTGAATGTAGTCCGGTACGCCCGCGCGTTTGCCGCGCAGATCCGCCGGCGTCGTGATGCCGGCATCGGCGCGCACGAGCAGCTGCGTGTGGTAGAACCGCCGCAGGGTGAAGACCGGCAGCGCGAGCCAGTCGGATTTTCCGTCGGCCACGAGGCGCGAGAGCGCCGAGAGCGACATCTCCGAGACGTCGAACTCGCCGAACTCGAGCTGCCGCCAGAACATCTCGGCCGACTCCATCGGGCTCAAGCGCAGCGTGATCCCGGCGGGAGCAACGCTCCCGTCGAGCAGCGGTCGCGTGCGTTCGTTGATCGTGAACGCGGCCGAGAGCTCGATGTTGTTCAACGCCCGGCCTCCCGCAGAAAGGAGGCGTCGAAGAAATCGGCGACCGGCGGCACGGTAGCGATCGCGCCGGCCGCGCGGATATCTTCACCCATCGCGAGCAAATCGCGGTCGAGATCGACGCGATCGTTGATGTCGAACACGTGCAGCTGGGTGAAGTCGAGATCGTACGCTTTTTGGGCCGTCGTCGCCGCGATGTTCGTGGCCGTCACCAGCGCCGCGACGGCTTCGGCTTTATGCGTGTAGCCGAACTGCACCGCGCGCTTGAGTGCCCGCACGAAATGGACCACGGCCTGCCGATTTGCGGCCGCCCATTTCGTGTTGACGGCGAAGCTCGTATCGGCCCACGGCGTCAACGTCTTGGCGCCGCTGTCCAGCCGGTGGAAGCCGTGTTCTTCGGCCAGGATGTCGAACGGCTGCGAGAGCACCGTGCCCTGCACCGTGCCCGATATGAGGGCATCGAAACGCGAGCTGCTGCTCGCCGAGGTAAAGACCGAGAAGTCGCTGCGCTGGAGATTGTGCAGCGCCGCCATCTTGAAGAACGAGAGCGAGGAGACGTCCTGCGGCGAGCCCAGGACGACCGCCTTTCCTTTCAGGTCGGCCCAACTATTTATACCCGCGGTGACGAGCACCGTGTACGGGTTCGGGCCGAATTCCGGCGCCACGATCTTGATCGGTAAACCGTGCGCGGTCGCGGCGATCTCGATGTCGCTCCCGTCGAGCCCGACGTTCGCATCGGCCGTCGCGAGGACGTTGATCGTTGCCACGTTGCTCCCGCTGAGCACGGGCGTGACCTTGAGACCCTCGTCGCTGAAGAAGTTCTGCGCCAGCGCAATGTAGACCGGCCAATTTCCGCTTTCCGGCGCATTCATGGCAAGCGCAATGGGAACCGGCGTCTGCGCGCTCGCGCGCGCAGCGAGCGAAATCGTGCAGCACACCACCAGCGCGAACAAGCAAAGCCTTAAGCGATCCATGGCGGCGGCGTTCGAACGCTAGGCGAGGTTGCCCTTGATCCGCTGCAGGGTCCGGCGCAACACGGCGATCTCGTCGTCGGAGATGCCGGTGAGGGCCGCTTCGAGCACGTCCGCGGCATAGCCGTGCAGCGTGTCCCGCATCTTTCGCCCGGCGGGGGTCAGCTGCACGTGCGTTTTGCGGCGATCGGTGGTGCTGCGCACGCGCTCGATCAGGCCCAGACGTTCGAGTGCATCGAGCGTCGCCACCATCGTCGGTTCCAGCACGCCGACGCGGTTGGCGATCTCACGTTGCGTGAGCCCTTCTTCTTGCCACAGCTCGCGCAACACGTAGTATTGCGGCAACGTGATACCGTGGGGTTCGAGCCGTGCGGTCAGATCGCTCAGGATCCGGCGCGCGGTATCGCGGAGCAAATAGCCGATGCTGTCGTGCGTATCCGCGTCGAAGCCACGGCCGGCACGCATTACAACGGCGCGCCGCCCGGTTTCGTCACGCCCTTGAACGTCGCGTCCGCCGCGTTCCAACGAATGACGATCGCCGTGTTCTCCGAGAGCCCGCGCTGGCTGCCGTCGCGGAAGTCGTACACGCCGTTGATCCCCGTCCAGCTGTGCAGCCCTTCGATGTAGCTGCGAACCGCGTCGGGCGATGCGTCGAGCCCAACGTGCCTGAGCGCGTCGACCACGATCAGCGCCGGATCCCACGAGAACGAGTGCGCGACGTCCGGCTTCACACCCACCGCGGCAAACGATTTGAAGAAGAGGTCTTGCGCGTCGCGAATCGGACCCGGACCGACTTGTTCGCGCGCGAAGAAACGAGGGCTCGGGAAGTACATCTGCTTGGGCGTAAACGCCTTGTACTGCGCGAGTTGCGAATACGTCAGGTTGCCGTTACCGCCGAGAATCGGGATGTCCACGCCGGCGTCGGTGATCCCGTGCAGCAACGTGCCGAACGGCGTTCCGGTCGACCACGCGACGATGGCATCCGGTTTGAGCGACATGATGTGCGCGATCTGCGCGCTCACGGTCACGTCGGTCGGGTTGAAATGCTCTTGCACGACCAGCGACAGCCCGGCGTTCTCCGAACGGTGCGACGCTTCGACGAACGCGCGCTCCGCGTCCTGACCGCTGGCATCGGTCGACGTGATGATCGCGACGCGATTCCAGTGCTTGCCGTGGAAGTAGCGCAGCGACGCGGTCGCGAGATCGTCGGTGCTGATGCTCGATGAGAACGTGTAGCTGTTGGCGACCGGATGGATACCGGGCGAGAAACAAAACTGCACCGGTCCCGCCGCTTTGACGAGCGCCGCCATCGCATTGCACATCGCGACGACCGCGCTGCCGAGAATCACCGGCGGCTTCTTCGCGAGCGCGCCGTTTGTCAACTGAATGGCGACTTGCGGATTGGACTGATCGTCCTGCACCGCAAAGTGGATCGGCCGGCCTTTGATGCCGCCCGTCTTGTTGACCATCTTCTCGATGATCTGCAGCGACTGCAGCTCCGAGGTGCCCAGAAACGCCCCGCCGCCGGTGAGCGGCATGACGACCGGAATCTCAAACGGCTCGGCCGCGGTAGCCGGCAGCGCGCTCGGCGAGGCGAGGAGCACCAGCGCGGCGGACAAGGCAGCGCCGGCCAGGCGCTTCGAGGGGATCAGCATGCAGTGGTCTCCAAAAGCTTCCAGGTACTTTGCTTCTCGAATGATTTGGTGTACGATGGGTTAAATGCCTGCCCAAACCCTACGTCTCGGAGCGATCGGCCTCGGCCGGGCAGCAGCGACGATGCTGCCGAGCCTGCTTGCCCATCCCCACGTACGGCTTACGGCAGCGGCCGACCCGAATCCCGAGGCGCGGGCGCGCTTCGAGGCCGATTTCGGCGGCACCACGTATGCGACGGCCGAGGAGCTGTGTGCATCCCCCGGCATCGATGCCGTCTACATTGCCAGCCCGCACCAGTTCCACGCCGCCGACGTGATGACCGCGGCGCGCAACGGCAAGCACGCGATCGTCGAGAAACCGATGGCGCTCACGGTCGAGGAATGCCGCGCCATGACCGATTCCGCGGAGAGCAACGGCGTGGTGCTCGTCGTCGGCCACAGCGCGGGCTTCAACCCCACGATCAAGATGATTCGCGAACTCGTAGCGAGCGGCGAGGTCGGGCCGCTGCACATGATGACCAACCTCGTCTATACGAGCTTCCTCTACCGTCCGCGCCGTCCGGAGGAACTCGATACCGCGCAAGGCGGCGGCATCATGTTCAACCAGATCCCGCATCAGCTCGATCTCATCCGCGTCATTCACGGTGGTCCGCTGCAGAGCGCCTATGCCGTCACCGGCGTGTGGGATAAGACGCGACCGACCGAAGGCGCGATGACCGCGCTGCTGCAGTTCACCGACGGCGTTGCCGCATCGCTGACGTACAGCGGCTACGACCACTTCGACACCGATGAATTTCACGATTGGGTCAGCGAAGGCGGCGTAGAGAAAAAGCCGGCCTACGGCAAAGCGCGCCGCGAACTGCGCGCGTTCGCCACGCCGGCGGAGGAAGCGCGCGGCCGCACCGCCAGCGGTTTTGCCGGGCGCGGTATCGCAAAACCCAGCGGCCGGATGCACCACCCGCATTTCGGGCTGCTGCTCGTGAGCTGCGAAAAGGCCGATCTGCGCCCCTCGCCCGACGGCGTTCTGGTGTACGATGACGACGGCGTCCACGAGCTGATCGCTCCACCCGCGCGGACCTACCCGAACAAAGACGGCGTCATCGACGAATTCTACGATGCCATCGTGAGCGGCGAGCCGCCGCTGCACGACGGCCGCTGGGGAATCGACACGATGGCCGCAGCCATCGCCCTGCTCCAAAGTGCGCGCGAACGGCGCATCATCCCGCTCACCAACGAGGAACGGCCACATGCTTACCGCTGAAGAAAACACGCTTCTCACCAAAGTCACCGGCAACGCGCCGATGGGTCAGATGATGCGCCGTTACTGGGTGCCGGCCGCTCTCGCCGAAGAGGTCGCCGAACGCGATTGCACGCCCGTGCGCACGCAGATCTTCGGTGACCGGCTGGTGGTGTTCCGCGACAGCGAAGGCAAACTCGGCGTCGTGGACGAGCGGTGCCCGCACCGTCTCGCGTCGCTCGCACTCGGACGCAACGAAGAGGGCGGCCTGCGCTGCATCTATCACGGCTGGAAATTCAACACCGCCGGCGCATGCGTCGACATGCCGACCGAGCCCGGGTCGTTCGGCTTTCGCGATCGCATGAAACTGGCGAGCTACCCGGTGCGCGAAGCGGGCGGCATGGTGTGGACGTACTTAGGGCCGGCCGGCACCGAGCCCAAATTTCCGGAATACGATTGGATGAAGCTGCCGCGCGATCAGTACGCGACGGTGAAGGTCGGCGAACGCGTCAACTACGCGCAGGCGATCGAAGGCGCGATCGATTCATCGCACTCCTGGTTCTTGCATCAGGGCATCATCTGGGATTGGAAGAAACGCGCCGAGACCTCGATGGACACCTCGCCCAAGATGGAGTGCGAGGACACGAGCTACGGCTTCCGTTACGCTGCGATCCGCAGGCCGACGACGAATCCCGATACCGAGAAATACGTGCGCGTAACGATCTTCCTCGTGCCGTTCACGGCGTTCATTCCGCGCCCGCTCGAAAAATCGCAGAACTGCCACATCCAGGTGTTCGTGCCCGTGGATAACGAGCGCACGATCTTCTACGGCGTGTTCTTCAGCCAAGACGGCAGCCCGGTCGACGAAACCGAAACGCGCCGCAAACACCACCTCGTCCCCGGCGTCGACCTCGACCGCAATTGGTATAGATTCGCCACCGAAGAGAACTGGTTCAACCAGGACCGCGAGGCGATGAAGAACGGCAGCTACACCGGAATCAACGGCTTCTCCAATCAGGACATGGCGTGTCAGGAATCGATGGGGCCGATCGTCGACCGCACCCAAGAACATCTCGGCACATCCGACATCGCGATCATCCGCATGCGCAAGCGCATGCTCGAAGCCGTAGGCCTCTTTCAAGCCGGCAAACCGTTAATCGGCCTCGACCCGAACCTCCCCTACGATAAAATCCGCACCGAACAACTCATCATCCCGATCGATCAACCCTGGCAAACCGTCGGCAACTACGCCGGGGAATACACCCCAAAAGTAGCGACGCCAGCGTAACGCATCCTGAGGGTTAGAGGCGCCTCCTCAACTACCCAATGTCATTAACTACCGAATGTCATTCCGAGCGAAGTGCCGCAGGCACGTGGTCGAGGAACGCGCCCAAGGGCGCTCCACTCGGAATGACATAGGGCACTTTCCTTCTCTCAGGCTCCGCGTTTGTTCACGAGATGGCGTTCTCCCGAGAGCGCTTTCCCCGCCCGACGGTAACGCCACGCCAACCACCCGCCAGCCGGTCTCGTGGGGGAAGGAAAGTTTCTCAGGCTCGCTCCAAAGCCGTCACATGAGCACCACGCTGCCCAAGAAGCGGTTGATTCTCGGCCTGCTTTGGACGGCTTTTTTCGTTGCCTACCTCGACCGGACGAACATCTCGGTCGCGGGGCCGACGATGATGAAAGCGCTCGCCATGTCGCCGCAGACGTTCGGCTACGTCCTGGCGTCGTTCACGGCCGGTTACGCGCTGATGCAGATCCCCGGCGGCATGTTCGCCGATCGCTTCGGCGCGAAACGCATGCTGATCATCGCCCTGCTGGTCTGGTCGCTGTTCACGGGACTGACGGGCCTGGCCGTTTCGGTCGGAATGCTCATCGCGGTGCGCTTCTTCTTCGGCGTCGGCGAAGGGCTCGAGAACGGCGCGCACTTCAAGGCGATCGGCGACACGTTCGCCTCGCACGAACGCTCGGCCGCCAGCGGCATCTTCCATACCGCACTCGCGCTCGGCCCAGCGTTTGTGGCGCCGATTGCGGCGCTGACGATCGCGAACTTCGGCTGGCAAACGCTGTTTCTGCTCTTCACGATTCCGGGCGTGCTCGTCGCGGCGTTGATTTGGGGATTCTTCCCGGCGGTGACGGGCAACCCCAATGCAGATCGTGCGGAAGACGCGGGCGGCGGAGCGGCATCGTTCGGCGAGATGATCGCACGCCCGCTGGCGTGGCTGCCGTTTGCCGCATACTTGCTATTCAACGTGGCGTTCTGGGGTCTGCTGAACTGGATGCCCTCGTACCTGAGCGCGGAACGGCACATCGACTTGAAATCGCTCGGCGCGATCGCGTCGATTCCGTATCTGTGCGGCTTCTGCGGGCTCCTGATTCTCGGATATCTCGGTAAGGGGTTGCTGTACCGCTATCGCCCGCTGTTGTTAGGCGGAAGTTATCTGCTGGCGGGGCTCGGGTTATATCTTGCGTTCACCGCGGATAACGTCGTCAGCAGCGTTGCCGGCCTCTCGTTCGGTGCGTTTTTTCTCTACGGCGGATTCGGCCCGTTCTGGGCCGTCGCACTCGACGTCGTGCCCGGAAAGCTGCGCGGCACATTCAGCGGTTTCGTCAACTTCGGCGGTCAAATCGGCGGCTTCTTCTCACCGATCGTCGTCGGCACGATCGTGCAAAACACCAAGTCGTATTCCGGCGGCTTCGTCTTCATGATCGGCGCACTGATTCTCGCCGGCGCGACGATGGTCGCCATCCAGCAAGGCCAACGCTTACCACAACCCGCCCCCGCGTAGCCCGTTGTCGTCCCGAGCTCGTCGAGGAACCGCTACGATCGGGGCGGCCATTCGACAAGTTCAGGATGACAATGGCGCGTATCCCCCGGGCTCGTAGTCAAAGCCGGCCCGTCGCGTCCAGTACTCCCACGCCCGCTGATTGCCGGTACCGCCGCGGTTTGCGCTGGCGGGGCCGATCTCACCGTCAGAGAGCGTCTTCACCGCTCCCAAGCGCAGCGCGTCGAGATAAATTTTCGCGTTTCGCGGCATGTAGACCGCGATCGTGACGGCCTCAAGCAGCGACGAGGCTGCGGCGGCAAAGCCGTGTCCGCGCATGAGTACAACCTTGTTGGGGCCAAGCCGCGCTGCCAAAGCGCGACCGTGGTCCATGTTTTGCACGAGAAGGTTCGTCGCGTCGCCGAACTGTTCGTCGATATCCCATACCGGCGCATGTTTACCAATGCTCTTTGCCGCGCCGAGCACCGGCCGCAGCGGCGTCTCGGAAACGGTAAACGGCAGCACTTCATCCGCGTGCGAATGAACGACGGCACCAACGTCCGGCCGCGCTTCGTAGATGGCCGCGTGGATGAAGCGCTCGATGTAGCGCTCGCGCTGGTCGCCGTCGGACGGATTGCCGGCGAGATCGAGTTCCATGATGTCTTCGATGGTGACCAACTCCGGACTGCGCGCGCGAGAGAGCAAAAAGTGGTCGCGATGATCCGGATGGCGCACACTGACATGCCCGAACGTATCCACGACGTTTTCATGGGCCAGAATGCGGTTGGCAATCATGAGATCGCGCTTGATACGCGGCAGTTCACTACCTTCGGGCATGTAAGGCATATTGCGTTCCTCGATGGATCGCCCCTGGGCATCGCCGTTGTGCGCGCCTACGACGCGTAGAATTCGTCGTACGTCACCGGCCGTTGCAGCATGCCGTATTTTGCGGCGAGGCGCAGCGTTGCATCGACGTAGCTGCGCTCGTTGCGGATTGCGAACAACCGGCGTTGTTGCGCGGAAACAATAGTCGGGTCGACTTTCGTTATGCGCGCGATGATATCGGCGGCTTGCCGGGCGTGCGTGTTGGCCCAGCGCGCGGTCGCGTAGATTGCCCCGACCAGACGCTTTGCCGTCTCGGGGTCGTTCTGCAGCCACGCCTTCGAGGTGAACCACACGGTCGTCGCGAGTTCGGGCGCGAGCGCGATGTACGTATCGGCAAAGTCGCGGATGAGGCCGGCGCGCATCGCGTCGGTCTTGGCGGGCTCGACGATGAAGCCGGCTTGGATCGTGCCGCGCTGCAGCGCCGCGCCGATCTCGGAGAACGGCAGTTCGATGTACTTGATGCTCGCGCGCGGTACCCCGTTCGCGTCGAGCCACGCCCACAAACTGAGCTGATTGAAATCCCCCAGCGAGCCGACGCCGATCGTCGCGCCGGCCAGATCTCTCGGCGATCGGATCGGTGAGGTTTTCGCCACGACGACATTCGGATTGGCGACCTGCTTCGTGTAGATGCAGGCCGGCGCGATCATCTGGAGCGGTATTCCGCGCGCGATCGCAACCGCGAGCGCAAACGGATTCACCTCGCCCACGTCGAGATCGCCGCCGATCACGGCTTGAACGATCGTTGCGCCGTTGTTGAGCGTTTGCACCACGGGCGTGATGCCGGTGCTCGCGAAGATGCCGGCCTCGGCACCGTAGTACGCTTCAGCCGACGGTTCGATCGGGATCGTGCCCATGCGCACCGTCGACGCCGGCTGGGCCGATGCGGGCCGCGCGGCAGCAACGATTCCGCCGGCGATCAAACGCATCGCGGCGGAACGCGGCAGGCTCACCGGTGACGTGCTAGACGCGCACCGAGATGATGAACCACGCTGCGCCGAGCACGCGCCGCTGGCCCTTGGTGAGCAAACCGAAGATCTCGCTGCGGACGTCGTCGGCGATGCTCTTCCCCAAACGCAAGCCGATGAGCAGTTTGCGAATGCCTTGGAACTGGTCGCTGGTCAAGTTGAGGATCGCCGTCCCTTCGGTCGAGGGAAAGTTGTCCTGCGGCGACATAGCCGGCGCTTGAAAACGCGGCAGACGTGGGGCGGTACCGCTGGCGGTCGCCCCGCCGGCAGGCGTGCCGCCGGTAGCCGGGAGACCGACCTTGTTCACATTGCTCACATGAATACTTTCGACCGGATGGCGCTGGAAGTCCAGCCTTCGCGACCGGCGGCCCAGGCCTTTCTCCGGCGCGGATTAAAGTTTTGCCTTTATGAGGATTTTACGAACGGTGAGTTGCACCGCCGTTATAACGGCGGTGGTCTTTGCGTTGGCGGCAACGGCCTTCGCGGCGACCCGTCCCGTCGTCACGCAAGACTGGTTCTACGTCGGCGGCCACTACGAAGGCACGCCCCAAGGCACCATCCTGACCGGGCAAATGTACACCCAGGTGTTCACCCCCGTTCACGTGACCCACAAGTATCCGATCATCCTCATTCACGGCGGCGGCGGCACCGGCGCCACCTACGAGAAAACGGCCGACGGCCGGCCGGGCTGGGCGTACGACTACGCCGGCCGCGGCTTCCGCGTGTACGTCGTCGATCAGCCCGCTCGCGGACGCTCGATCCAAGATGACTCCGTCGACGGTCCGCTGGTGCGCGATACGGTGAAGTCGCTCGAGGAGCGCCTCACCATTCCGCAAGACTTCAATCTCTGGCCGCAAGCGAAGCTGCACACGCAGTGGCCCGGCACCGGCAAACCCGGCGACAAATACTTCGATGCCTTCATGGCCACGCGCGTCATGTCGCTCAAGGACAACGGCAAGATGGAAGAGCTGACGACGCATGCGGTCGTCGCGCTGCTCGATAAGATCGGCCCGGCGATCGTTCAGACGCATTCACAATCCGGCGCGTACGGCTGGCGCATCGCCGACGCGCGCCCGAAGCTCGTCAAAGCGCTGATTCAAGTCGAACCCAACGGCCCGCCGTACAAGGAGACGACCTACATCGGGCCGCCGGAGTATTTCGGTAAGGAGACGATCGGACGTCCGTGGGGACTCACCAGCGGACCGCTGACGTTTTCTCCGCCGGTCGCCGATGCCGCCGATTTGAACTTCGCGCAACAGGCGAAGGCCGATGGACCGGGTCTCGTGCGCTGCTGGGTGCAAGCGCCCCCGATCCATCAGCTCCCCGTGCTCGCAACCGTGAAAATTCTCATGGTCACGAGCGAGGCGTCATACCACGCGCCCTACGATCACTGCACGTCGCGCTTTCTCACGCAGGCCGGGGTGAAACACGATTGGATTCACCTGGCCGCCGTCGGTATTCACGGCAACGCGCACGATATGATGCTCGAGAAAAACAGCGCGGCCATCTCCGCGGTGATGGCCGACTGGCTCGTGAGCAAGGGACTCTAGACTCGCGCCCCGCGCCCGGTGACGATGTTGAAGATCAACAGCACAACGGCGATGACGAGCAGCAAATGAATGAATCCGCCGGCGATGTGCAGCGTGAAGCCCAAGAGCCAAAAAACGAACAATACGACGATGATGGCCCAAATAAGTCCAGCCATGGTTTCCCCTTCGTAGTGCGACGCAAGCGCGTCCTGAGTACTAGGGTCCCCCGGCAAGTCACCGGCTAAACTTCGTCGAGAAAGGCGAACACGCGGCGTTCCGCTTCGAGCGCCGCGGGTTCGTTGAACCCCGCGTCCTCGCGCATCGCAAAGCCTTGCCCGACGCCCGGATAGCGATATATTTCGGTCGTTGCAAAGCCCTCGAGTGCGCCCTTGATCGCGCGGACTTCCTCGAACGGCACGTACGCATCGTCATCGCCGAAATGCAAGCTCAGGGGCTGCTTCGCGTTGGGAGCTTCGGCAAGATGAGCGCCGATACCGGAGCCGTGGAAGGCCGCCGCGGCATCGGCGGCGAGGCGCGTCAGCGCGAGGAACGCATACCGCCCGCCGAAACCGTAGCCGACCACCGCGACCTTGCCGGCGGTCGTGCGTTCTCGCAGCGCTTGCATCCCCCGCGCGACCGCCGTGAGGCCGGCTTCGACGCCGGCGGCGTCGTCGACGTCGACGGCAAGCACATCGTAGCCTCGGGCGACGAAGCGCTCCAGCGTGGTGCGCGACCCGGCCGGAAGGCCGACGACCACCACCCCAAGGCCTTCGCCCGGCTGCCGTTCAGAGTCCATGTGAAAGCCCTCTTCGCCGCCCGAAGGTAATGAACCGTGCGGAGCGCATTATCAAGCCGGAACACCGCAGCACTGCATATCGAGGATTGGGGAGACATGGGAACAGCAACGATCACCACCGCCGACAACTTCTCGCTCACGGGCTACACCGCCGGGCCCGAGAACGCCACCAAGGGCATCGTCGTCGTCCAAGAGATTTTCGGCGTAAACAAGCACATTCGCGACATGGCCGACGCCTACGCCGCCGCCGGCTATAAAGTCATCGCACCGGCCATGTTCGATCGCGCGCAGCGCGGCGCCGATCTCGGTTACGGTCCGGACGATCGCAAAGCCGGCATGGAAATGCGCGGCAAGATCAGCGAAGAACAGAACATCCACGACATCGTCGCGGCCGCGAAAGCGCTCGGCACGAAGTCGACCGGCATCGTCGGCTTCTGCTTCGGCGGATCGATAGCGTGGTTCGGCGCAACGCGCACGCATGAGTTTCAAGCAGCGTCGTGCTGGTACGGCGGCGGCATCGCCAAGGCCAAGGACGAAAAGCCGAATTGCCCGGTGCAAATGCACTTCGGCGAAACCGACGGCAGCATCCCGGTGACCGACATCGACGCGATCAAAGCTGCGCAGCCCAGCGCGGAAATCTACGTCTACAAGAACGCCGGCCACGGCTTCGGTTGTGCCGACCGCGACAGCTTCAACAAAGAAGCGTACGAGACGGCACAGAAGCGCACGCTCGAGTTTTTCGCCAAGTACCTGAAATAGCGCGTTTGGGGGTAATCAGCCGCCGAGGGACAACCTGCCATGAGTACCTTGCCAGAAAGGCGGACTCATGACGCTCCTCATCATCATCATCGTACTTGTGGTTCTCTTCGGCGGCGGCGGCCACTACTACAACAACGGCTCATACCGCAGCGGCGGCTATAGCATCGCCGGCATCCTGATCGTGCTGCTGCTCATCCTCTGGCTCACGGGCAACGTGCACATCTAAAGCAGCGGCGGCAGTACGATCTCGCCCTCGAGCGCTTCGCCCCGCGCGAAACGCTCGAGGTTGCGATCATACTGATCGGCCAGCCGTTGCCCCGTCGCGATGCTGCCGAACGTCGCGATGTGCGGCGTGATGATCACGCCCGGCGCCTTCCACAGCGGATCGGCCGCCGGTAACGGCTCGGGATCGGTAACGTCGAGTGCTGCGCCCGCAAGTTTCCCGGCCACGAGCGCCGCATGCAGCGCAGTTCCATCCACGACCGGACCGCGCGAAACGTTGACCAGCAAAGAATTCGCGGGCATCGCGGCCAGCGCGGCGGCATCGATCATATGCCGCGTTTCGTCGTTATAGGTTACGGCCAGCACCACCGCATCGCTTTGCGCGAGCGCCTCCTGCAGGCGCGCGCTCGGGAACATCGCATCGGCGCGCGCATCGGGATTGCCGCTGCGCGAGACGCCGATGATGCGCTTGGCCAGCGGACGTAGACGCGTCGCCAATCCGCCGCCGATCGCGCCGAATCCGACGATTGCAACGGTGAGATCTTCGAGCGAACGCAGCGTGCGGATCATCGCCGGCGCATCCCACACACCTTGCGTCTGGGCGGCAAACGCGCGCGGCAATTGACGCAAGAGCGCGAGCAGCAACGCGACGGCATGTTCTGCGACCGCCGGTCCATGCACGTGGATCGCGTACGTCATAGTGACAGCCGGCGGCACGCCGGCGCGTAACAAGACGTCGTAACCGGCACTCGTCAGGCCGATCCACTTGAGGCTCCCGCGATTCCCTTTCACCGCCTGGGGTATGGCGGCCGAATAGTACGTCGGCGTAATCCACAGCGCGTCGGCGGCGGGGAGCGCCGCGAGCAGCTCTTGTTCGTCGTTGGCGACGAAAAAATCGAGCTTCCGGCGCTGGGCGAGCTCGGTCAGCTCAGCCTCGAAGACTTGACCACGAAAAACGACGCGCATCAACGTGCCGAGTTGGACGCCGCGGATGCACTCTCCACTACGGGAGGGTTCAGTTTTATTTAGGCGTACCAAAATTATCGATATGCTCGACCTAAGTATGCCCCGCTGAGAGCAGCGCCGGCGGCCGGCGTCGAGGCCCACCGCATGATTTTCCTTGCGGCGTGCTTGGCGGTTTTCATGGTTTCGGTCGAAGCAACGATCGTTGCAACGGCCATCCCGACGATCGTCGGCGATCTCGGTGGATTGCGGCTCTTCAGTTGGGTCTTCGGGATATATCTTCTCACGCAAGCGGTGACGATCCCGATCTACGGACGCCTCGCCGACATCTACGGCCGCAAGGCGCTGATCTTCGTCTCGATCACGCTGTTTCTCATCGGTTCGATCCTCAGCGGCTTCGCGCATAACATGGTCATGCTCATCGTCTACCGCGGCTTGCAAGGCCTCGGCGCGGGCGGCGTGATGCCGCTCGCATCAACGATGGTCGGCGACATCTACACCGGCGCCGCACGCGCCAAGGTGCAGGGCTACCTGTCCAGCGTGTGGGGCATCTCGGCCATCACCGGCCCGCTGATCGGCGCGTTCTTGATCGCGCATACCGGCTGGCCGACGATCTTCTGGCTCAACGTTCCGTTCGGGATCCTCTGTCTGTTCGTGATCGCACGATTCTTCAACGAACGCGTCGAGCACCACACGCATAGCATCGACTACGTCGGCTCGTTGCTGCTCGCGGGCGGCACCGGAACGCTGATGTTCGTGCTCGTCATGCTCGGCAATCTTCCGGCCACGACGGCGATCGCGCTCGCGATCGTCGCGGTCGTGCTCATCACCTGGCTGATCGTGCACGAACTGCGCACCCCCGAACCGATGATGCCGCTACGGCTCTATCGCCTGCGTGTGATCGCGATTGCCAACTCCGGCAACTTCGCCATGGGGGCGCTCTCGATCGGCATCACCGCCTTCTTGCCGACGTACGTGCAAGGCGCGATGGGGCTCTCGGCCGTGCTGGCCGGATCGACGCTCGGCATCACGTCGGCGTCATGGACCGTCGGCTCCCTGATCGTGTCGCGCAACGTCCATCGCGTTACGTATCGCGCGATGGCGTCGGCCGGCGGCGTGATGCTCATCATCGGCAGCCTCTTTCTGATCACGCTCGAGCCCGGCCGCTCGATCTGGTGGGCGCTCGCGGGCGGAACGATCCTGGGCCTCGGTTTCGGGTTCGTCAACCTCGTCTTCGTCGTGACCACGCAAGCCGCCGTGTCCTGGCAGCAACGCGGCGCCGCAACGGCATCGAACCAGTTCATGCGGCAGCTGGGCAGTTCGATCGGCACCGCCGCGTTCGGTGCGGTCTTCAATCTCGGGCTCTACGCGCGCATCCCCGACGCCGGCGACGTGGTCACGCGCATGATGGACCCGCGCACGCGCAGTAGCTTGCCGCCGGTGGAGATCGGCAGCTACGCCGCCGCGATCTCCGGCTCGCTCCACGGCATCTTCATCATGCTGGGCGTGCTGGGGATCGTCGTCTTCGCACTCGCTCTCGGCTTACCGGCAAAACTCAGCGCAAGCGATCCTACGCCGGCGTAAGCCAAGCCAGGATGTTCTTCACCGTATCGCGGTAGAAGATCTCGTAGGTTTCGCGCGTGACGAAACCGATATGCGACGTCGCCAGCACATTGGGCAACGTCCGGAACGGATGATCGGGCGGTAACGGCTCGGTCGCGAACACGTCGAGCGCGGCACCCGCGATGCGCTTCTCCCGGAGCGCCGCTATTAAGGCATCCTCATCGACGAGCGGGCCGCGCGAGGTGTTCACGAGCCACGTATCCGGCTTCATCGACGCAAGCTCCGCGGCTCCGACGATACCGCGCGATCGTTTGCCGAGCACGAGATGCACGGTGACGATATCGGCGCTCCGGAAGAGTTCGTCTTTGCCGACGTATCGCGCACCCGCGGCGGCCGCTTTTTCCGCCGTCAGGTTGGGGCTCCACGCAATGACGTCCATCCCGAAGGCGCCGGCGATGCGGGCGCTCGCCGTCCCGATACGGCCGAGTCCGAGGATGCCGAGCGTGCGGCGCGTGAGATCGCCGCCGAGCGCGACTTGCCAGCCGCCGGCCCTCATGGAAGCAGCCTCGGCCGGGATCTGCCGTACCGCCGCGAGGATCAGCGCCCACGTCAACTCGATCGCACCGTGCGAAGTGTATCCAGTATGCGCGACCGTGATGCCGCGCTCGCGCGCCGCCTCGAGATCGATCGATGCGTTGACCGCGCCGGTCGAAGCGATCAAGCGCAGTCGCGGGAGGCGTTCGATGATCTCTCGCGTCAACGGCGTCCGCTCGCGCATCACGCACACGACGTCGAACGGCTCCAGCCGGGCAACGACGGCATCGGGCTCGGCAACGTGATCGCGAAAAATCCGTATGTTGGCGCGCCCATCGAGCTGCGACCAGTCGGCACATGCGAGCGCGACACCCTGATAGTCGTCGAGGACGGCGACGTTTACCGCTGACATCATTTTCTATTATACTTGGCGGATGGGTGGTATCAACGATCGCTGTACGAAGTGCGGCCATCTTCTTGCATCGCATGCTCCGGACGTGGGCTGCACCGACCGCGTTCCCGGCACGATGGAGCGGATGCCCGGCGCGTGCGGCTGCGGGGCCCCGGAAGTCCTCGCCGACGTCATTCCCTTTCGCACCCGCAGCCAGCGCGAAGCGTTAGCGCGGGGGCTGCCCATCGACGAGGACGGCGGTGACGGCGATCACCGCGCTTAGGATCAGCAGCTCGTAGCGGACCGTGCTCGCAACTGCTACGGCGCCATCGTTTATCCGGCGGCGCGAGTGTAACGCAATCCACCCGGCGATCGCGAACAGTACGATCTTCGCGCAGATCTCCCACCCGTAGGCCGTCGTGAACAGGCCTCCCAGCGGATGAACGTTGCGGAGCACTTGCACGACCGAGCTCAGGAGCAAGAGGATCACCGCGTAGGTTGCTACATTCGAGGTGCGACGCACGTCGACGACCTCCGTCACCATCAGCGTGGTCAGCAGCACGCCGATCCACGCCGCCGCCGCGAGCAGGTGCGCGAAGTCGAAGGTCACGCCCGCCACGGGTAGTACGCCGGTTCCGCCATGTCCGCTCAGCGATTCGCAGAGCATCACCGCGATGACGGCGGTGATCAGCATTTCCCAACGGCGCTTGCCGCCGCTCACCGCAATCGCACCGAGGAAGGCGGCAATCGTCATCGTGAGGTGCAGCACCCCGTAACGCGTATTGAGCGTCGCGACCAGCGAGCCGCCCGTGATGAGGCCTTGTACGCGAATATCGACAAAGGCAACGAACGCAACGGCGATCCAGGCCCCAAACTCCAGCATCGAAACCGGCGCCGTGTCGGGAGCGCGCACGATCAGCAGCGCGCCGAACGCAAGACCCGTGCCGATCAAGAGCCCCGCCAGCAACGCAAATCGCAGCACGGCGACGATCGGGCCGGCGCCGGCGATTCCCGGCTCGCCGCCGGCCGGAAGCACGCCGGCCGGAACGCCGACGCCGAACGCAAAGCGCCCCTCGCCCACGTGACCGTCATCTGCCGTCACTTGCCACGTAACGATGTAGCTTCCGCGGGGGAGCGACGGTGTTTTCACCTCGACCAACCGCGTATCACCGCCGGGGTGATACGGCGCGCTCGCGCGGTTCGCGCCGTGTGCATCGGTCACGCGCAATAGGTCGATCTGCGCATCTTCCTGGAAGCGCAGCGTGACGGCATCCGGCGCGCGCTGCAGTTCCACGCCGGATGCCGGCGTGCTGCCCAAGAACTTCGTGTGCGCGTTCGCCGCCAGCGGTACGAACACGAACAGTCCGCCGAGAACGAAGGCCGCCACGGCTACCGCCCGACGGAACTGCCCGAACACGTACAGCTCGGGTATCGCTGTTCGCTTCGCCTTAGCCGAGCGGTCCGAGCAGCGTTTCACCGCCGTAGACGTCCGCTTCGCCGGCGAGCGTTGCGGGCCACGAGCCGGGCTTCGGATTCGGCCGCGACGATGCCGGCCGCACGCGGCCGTCCCAGCCGACCTGCTCCATCGAGAAATACACTTGCACGGCTTGTCCGTCGGGATCGAGCACGTGGAACGCGTAGTCGATCCCGGGATGCAACTCGGCCGGAAGCTCGATGAAACGCCGGCCGCGCTTGGCCAAGAACGTGCGCGCGTCGCACAGCTGACGGTACGAGCCGACTTGGATGCCGATCGAGAACGTCGTCGAGTCCGGCCGCAAGCCGAGCTGTTCGCGCAGCTCGATCGGATAGAGCGCGATCGTGTGGTGTTCGGTGTTTGCGCGCAGGAAGACGCAGCGCACGCCGTTCCAAACGATCTCCTCGGAAATGCGCAGCCCCATTTCGTGCGCGTAGAAGCGCGCGGCCGCGTCGATGTCGGCGGTGAACAAGCTGATCGGGCCGCCCTTGATGATCTTGAACGGCCGCGGCAGCAGAATGCCGTCGACGTCGTAATCCTTGCCGGGCAGCGAGTCGCGCATTTCATAGCCCGCGTTGAGATCGTTGCCGCGCTGCTCCGCCACCCGCACTTCCTCGTCCTCGGAGATCTGCGGAAGCTCGGGTTTCTGGCGGAACATCCGGTCCCACATCGGCTCGGGCTTGCTGCGGGCGTCCCAACCGACTTGCTCCATCCCGTAGTAGAGCTCGTTGGTGTGACCGTCGGGATCGTAAAAATACGTGTGCCAGTTGGACCCGGGCATGTCGCGCCCGCTGCGTTGGATCTTCAGGCCTTCTTCGTTGAGCCAATCGCAGCCGTTGACGACTTCGCCGAGGCTGCCGACTTGCCATGAGATCTGATTCATCACCACGCCCGGTGCGAAGTGCCGTTGCTTGTCGATGTACTCGCGCACGCGCTTGTTGAACAGCACGAAGCTGTGGTGGTCGGTGCCGTAGCGCATGAAATAGCCGTGCGGATCACCGAAGCCCGCGATATCTTCCGGCCGTTCCGCGCGTTCGCCGAAATTGCGCTTGTCGGAGATCCGGTAACCCAAATCTTCCGTATAGAAGCGCACGCACTCTTCCATCTTCAGCGCGTTCAGGCCGAAGTGGCCCAGGCGACGAATCTTGAACGGCCGCTCGAGCAGCACGCCGCCGACGTCGTAGGTAGCAGCGGATGTTTCAATCATGCCGATTCTCCGTTACTTGAATGCGTCGGTGACGAACGATGGATCGTACAAGTCGCTGATCGCCGGCATCGCTGGAACGACCCCGAACTGGACTTGATACCTGCCGACGTTCTGGATCGCCGGAATCGAGAGCTTGAGGCTCGTGTTGAAGGCTTTCCATTTTCCGAAATCGACGTCCCAGGCCGCATTCGCGATCGCCGGATCGACCTTCGTCTTGTCGATGAGGACCGCGACGGAGCCGGCCTTGTTCGCATAACCGTACTGAATCGCTTTGCGTAGCGCGCGCAAGAACTTCAGCACGGTCGGCCGGTTCTTCGCCGCCCAATCGGTGTTGGCCGCGATACACGTGAAGGCCCAGTCCTTGATCGTGTCGCTCGCCGTCGCGAGCAGAACGTCCCCCTTTGACTCCGCTAGCAGGTCGTAGGGCTGGGCCAGCATCGCGCCCTGCACGTTGCCGCTCTGAAGCCCGGCATAACGCGCCGTGCTGTTGCCGCCGATCACGATCTGGAAATCATCGAGCGTCATCTTGTGAGCTGCGGCCAGCGAAGCGAGCGCGATTGCCGTGACGTCTTGCTTCGTGCCGAGCATGACCGACTTGCCCTTGAGGTCGGCCCACGACTTGATGCTCGGGACCACCACCAGCGAGTAGGGGTTCACGACGAACATCGGCGCGACGACCTTGAGCGGCAGGTTGTGCGAAACCGCGGCGATCTCGCTGTCGCAGCCGTTGTCGACCATATTGGCCCCGTTGGTCGCGACCAGGTTGATGACGTTGGGCGGCGAGTTGCCCTCGATGATCGAGACCGACAGTCCCTCGTCCTTGTAGAAGCCCTCTGCCTGAGCGATGTAGACGGGCCACTCCGACGCGGTCGGCGTCAGGATGCCGAAGGTCAGCTCGGTCAGGCCGTTTTGAGCGGCCACCGGCGGCGGAGCGACGAGCAACGTCAGCGCTGCCAGCAACGCGAGCGAGACCAACCTTGGTGCGTTCATGCAAATATCCCCATGAGCGGAGTGCTGCGGTGAAAACGGGAGCCGAAACGGAATTTTGCGCGAGGAGACGGCTTCCCCCCGCCGTACCGTCCATTCGTGGCCCTCATTGAGTTCATCGACGTCGGTATGACCTACCAGCGCCGCGGCGGCGGAGAAACAGTCGCGCTCGAGCGTACCTCCCTGTCGATCGCACCGGGCGAGTTCATCTGCATCGTCGGACCGAGCGGATGCGGGAAGACGACGCTGCTGCACTGCCTCGACGGCCTGCAGACGCCGACCAGCGGCCGGATCCTCATCGACGGCCGCGAGATCACGGCTCCCGGACGCGACCGCGCGATGGTCTTCCAAAGCGCATCGCTGATGCCGTGGCGCACGGTCTTGCGCAACATCACCTACGGTCTCGACCTGCAGGGTGTCGCGCTGCGCGAAGCGCTGCCGCGCGCCCAAAAGATGATCGAACTCGTGGGCCTCGTCGGTTTCGAGGATCGTCATCCGGGCGAACTCTCCGGCGGCATGCAGCAACGCGTCAACCTGGCGCGCGCGCTCGTGATCGATCCCGAAGTAATCCTGCTCGACGAGCCGTTTGCCGCGCTCGACGCACAGACGCGCGAGCTGATGCAAACCGAACTCTTGCGCGTGTGGGATGAAACGAAGAAGACCGCGGTCTTCATCACGCACCAGATCAGCGAAGCCGTGTACCTCGCCGACCGCGTGGTCGTGATGTCCGCGCGTCCGGGGAACGTCAAGGCCATCGTTCCGGTGCCGATCGCCCGGCCGCGTCCGGCCAGCGCCCGGCGCGATCCGCAGATGTTCGCGATCGAATCGGAAATCGCCGCATTGATCGAAGGCAGCCACACCGAGACGGTGGTGTCGGTATGACGCAGTTGACGCAAACGTCGGGCGGCCTCGTTACCGACGACATCCCCGTTCCGCGCCGCCCGCCCGCCGCACGCAAGGGCTTGCTCTCACAGCGCAGCATCACGCAGGTGATCTCGATCATCGGCGGCCTCGCGCTCTGGGAGCTGCTGGCGCGCTTTGCCGTACACAACACGGCGTTCCTCGCGCCGCCGTCGCTCGTTGCGATCCGCTTCTACCAGATGCTGCGCGATGGTTCGCTGCTCTTCAACGGCTGGGTCAGCTTCCAGGAACTCATCGGCGGCTTCGTGATCGGCGTCGCCGCCGGCATCATCATCGGCGCCGCCATGGTGCAGTGGAAACAGGTCGACGACGCGTTGGAAGTCTGGATCGCCGCGCTCTACGCCGCACCGATCGTGGCGCTCGCCCCGATCCTGATCATCTGGTTCGGCTTCGGCCCGTGGTCGAAAATCGCCGTCGTCTTCATCATGGTCGTCTTCCCGATGGTGATCTGCACGCAGGCCGGGCTCGAATCGGTCGACCGTCGCCTGCTGCTCGTGGCCCGATCGTTTTGCGGTTCGCGCTGGAAGACGTTCCTCACCGTGGCACTGCCCTCCGCAGCTCCGTTCATCGTATCGGGCATGCGGCAATCGGTCGGCCGCGGACTCGTCGGCGTCGTGATCGGCGAGCTCTTCGGCGCCAAGGCGGGCCTCGGCAACATCATCACGACGGCCAGCAGCGTCTTCGACATGCCGACCCTCTTCGTTGCCGTCGTGACCCTCGCGCTGGCCGGCATCATCCTCACCGGCATTCTCCGCTCGTTCGAACTGCGTCTCGCCGCTTGGCGCGACGTCGCATAGGTGGATTCGCCTGCGGCGAATCCTTCGCGTTTGGGCTTCGCCCAAGCCGCCCATAAGGAAACGAAAGATATGTCCGACACCGCAACGCAAACCCAGACGACGCCGATCAAGGTACGCAAGCTCGGTCATCTCGTCTACGAAGTCAGCGACATCGACCGCTCGACGGCGTTCTGGACGGAGATCATGGGATTCTCCGTCTCCGATACCAACGAGTTCGGCATGGTGTTCCTGCACAGCGCGGGTGACCATCACTCGATCGCGCTCGTACCGTCGAAAAAGACGGGCCGCCCGTCCGCGGATGCCGGCTTGCGCTTCCATCACTTGGCGATGGAAGTCGAGAGCGTCGATCAGTTGTTCGCCGCGCGCGACTTCTTGGAGGCGCGCGGCATCCCGATCGATTTCGAGGGCCGGCGCGGCCCGGGCGGTAACGTCGGCGTCGAATTCATGGACCCCGACGGCTATACGTTCGAGATCTATGCCGACATGGATCAAATCGGCCCCGACGGGAAGACGCGTCCGCCCGAACAGTTCGACCGCGTGAAATCGCTCGAAGACGCCGTCGCCCGGCCGCTTCCCGACACGTACTAGCGCCTCGATGAAGGCCGTGATCTTCGAGCGCTTCGGCGGACCCGAGGTGATGGAATACCGCGACGTTCCGACGCCCGAAGTCGGACCCGACGACGTGCTCGTCGAGGTGCACGCGGTCACCGTCAACCGGGCGCTCGACATTCACGTGCGCGAATCCGGCGACGGGCGCAATCCCGTGCTGCCGCTCGTCCTCGGCGTCGACCCGGTCGGCGTGATCGTCAAAGTGGGCGCGAACGTTCCGCAAACGCGTCTCGGCGAACGCGTTGCCGTGGCGGCATCGGTGCGGTGTGGAACCTGCGGCGCGTGCCTCGACGGCCGCCCCAACGATTGCGTCGCAACGCAGCATCTAGGTATTCACCGCTGGGGCGGCTACGCGGAATACGTGCGGATCCCGGCCGATTGCACTATGCCGATTCCCGACAACATGAACTTCCCGGAAGCGGCCGTCGTCTTCCGCCACTTCCCGACCGCGTTTCATCTGCTCGACTGCAAAGCCGGCATCAAAGCCGGTGAGACCGTGCTGATCATGGGTGCCGCGGGCGGACTCGGCAACGCCGGCATCCAGGTGGCGAAATATCGCGGCGCGCGCGTGATCGCCGGCGCCGGCACCGATGCGGGTGTCGCGCTGGCACGCGAAACCGGCGCCGACGAAGCGGTCAACTACCGCACCGAAAACCTTGAAGCGCGCGTCAACGAACTCACCGGCGGGCGCGGCGTCGACATCGTGTTCGAGAATATCGGCGCGCCGGATCTGTGGCCGGCGGCCTTCAACTCGCTCGGCGGCGGCGGACGCCTCGTTACCGCGGGCGCGCACGGCGGCGGTACCGTTACGCTCGACGTGAAACGGCTCTACCGCCGCAAGCTGCGCGTGATCGGCGGCGCGGGTTCCGACCCCTGGGATATCGAGGCGACGGTTGCCGGGGCCGCGAGCGGAGCGTTGCACGGCGCGATCGATCGCGTGCTGCCGCTCTCCGAAGTTGCGGAAGCGCACCGGCTCGTGACCGAGCGCGAAGTCACCGGTAAGGTCGTGCTCGTGCCCGAACGCGTCCTCGCGCTAACGAACTAGCCGATCGCCCGGTTCCGGCGGCGGCTCGGGGGGTGCCGGAACCGTCGGCATCTCGTGATTGGCGTAGAGCGCAATGCGTTCGATGCGCCCGTCGTTGCCGCTGATGATCGCGATACCGTGCTGCCAGCGCGCTTGGAAGGCGTGCTGATAGACGATCGAGCGCGCCCCGCCTTCGCGTCCGGCTTGAGAGATGAAATATTCCGGCAACGTCGTGATGCGATTGCCGATGCCGATGTCGCCCGGCTGCACTTTGAAGATACCGTTGGCCGGCGGCGTGTCGCGCGGTAGATTTTCCGTCTTCGCAAGGTAGTGCTCGATGCCGATCAGCACTTGGCCGCGATAGATCGCCGAGAGCACCCAGCGCTGATTGCGCAAACCGGCCGCTGCCCACGTCCGCCAGCCCGGTGCCGGATACTCGATCGCCGGCCCCATGCGCCGTTCGATCGCGCGACGCGTGGTGAACCCGGGCACGAAGCTGAGCAAGTCGCTCTCAAGCGTCATCGGAACGGCCGACGGCGGTTTCACGGGCGCGACCGGAGGCTTCTTCTTACCGAACAGGCCGACGAACATCGGCCAAACTTTCTCGCCCGCCGCGGCGAAGGCCGCTTTTCACGCCGTCAGTCGAGCGCGATGCGCCCCAAGAGCGCCATTAAGTGATCGCGCTCCGCCGGCGCGAGCGGTGCCAGCGTTTCGCTCTGCGCACGCGCGCTCAGCTCGGCGATTTCGCCGGCCTGGCGCTCGCCGCCGGGCGAAAGCCGAACGCGCAGTTGGCGCTGATCCGACGGGTGCGGTTCGACCACGATCAAGGCTTGCTTTTTGAGGCGTGCGACCAAGCCATGCACGTTAGCCGGTTCCATCCCGATCGCACGGCCGAGATCCGCTTGCGAAAGCGGACCGCGCGCGTGCAGCGTCATCACCGTTGCCGCCTGCATCGGCGTGATGCCGACGTCTTTCAGCAACCGGCTGGTGTTGCTCTTGGCACGATGATAGGCGCGGCGGAGCAGATGGCCGACACGATGCTCCGCCTCGAAATCGAGTTCTTCCCTCAGCTTAGCCTGCCCTGAGCGGAGTCGAGGGGTGGTTAACGCGCCGACGCGACGGCTTCTTCGAACCGGCCCGCGCCGATCTTATCGGCGTCGAAGATGCCGCGCTCTTCCACCCAGCGGTGCGTTTCTTCGTACATCGTCTTCGAATACGGCTCGAAGATCAGCCGCTCGCCGGGACCGAAGCGGCGCACGTCGACCAACGGACGAAACCGCTCCTGCAACTCGTTCTGATAGTAGTGCACGTACTTCTGGTGACGCACGTCGATATCGGCTTGCGCGCGCCGCAACGCCGCATAGTACTTCTTCACATCGTCGAGGTCGGCGTCTTTCGACACCATCCCGGCGATCATGAACGTCGTATCGGTGATAACGCGGAAGCCGAGCTGCTCGAGGATATAGCGTTGCATGCCGAACACGTTCGCGGCCTTCGCCTCGCGCGCGATCATCGCGTCGACGCGCTCGTCGGGCAAACCGCCGAAGCGCAACTTGATCTGATCCGCCGGCAGATATTCTTCGAGCGACTGAATCGTCGCGTAGTGGCTGCCGGAATGATAGCCGACGTAGACCTCGACGCCGGCAAGCTGTTCGGGCTTCGTGATCGTCGACTCGGGCGGCACCATGATCGCGCCCGGCGAGATCGAGTAGCATTCACCCCATAGCGTACCGTAGTCGGCGGATGCCGCCATGTTGACGGTCCAGTGGCACGCGCAGCTCACGGTTGCCTCGCGACCGGTCTCGTAGGACTCATACGCACCGTGCTTCTTGCCTTCGGCCGTCATGACTCGAGCCGGGTCAGGCTGACCGAGATCGTTTTTCTTGAGGACGTAGTCCGTCAAACCCTCAGCCACATAGTAGCCCTTCTCTTCCGCAACCCATTCCTGAAGGCGCCCGTGCGTGTGGATGACAAACGTGCTCATATCATTATGATAATAACATTATTCAGCCGGCGTCAAGCCCGGCCCGGCGGGCCGCGGCGATCAGGGCCGCCGTGAGCTCTTCGGGGGCATCGAGCATTACGTCGTGGCCGCTCGGGATCGCGTCGACGAACCAGCCGCCCTCGGCGCTGACCCGGGCGCGCGCTTCGTCGAAGCCCGGTGAGCGATAGTTGCCGGCGCGCAAGTACGTCTTGTGCGCGCAGCGCTCGCGTGCGCCCGTGAGCGCCAAACCTTCGGTGAACGTCTTCATCGGCTGCGGCACGCATTGGGCATCGACATACGCGCGGTCGGCTTCGTTCACGCCGAAGCTCGCGGCCGGAATCGGCGGCAGATATCCCGACGCGGCGGCGGCCTCGAAACGCTCGCGCGTGGCGGCGGGTGCGGTGTCCATCAGCGACTGGCCGTCGCCGGGGACGAACGCATCGAGGAAGACCAGGGCGGCGATGCGTTCGGGCGCGGCTTCCACGACGCCGGTGATCACGTTGCCGCCGTAGGAGTGGCCGCACAGCACGACCTCGCGCAAATCTTCGAACTTCAGCACGTTGACGATGTCGGTAACGTGCGTGCTCAACGTAATGTCCGGGCCGGCAAGATGCACCCGCTCGCCGAGCCCCGTCAGCGTCGGCGTGAACACGCGATGCCCGCGGGCGCGCAACGCATCGGCGACACGCGTGTAACACCATCCGCCGTGCCACGCACCGTGGACGAGAACGAACGTCGTCGGCATGAGAGGCTCTCCTTAGCCGACCTGCGGCCCGCCGAAGAATTGCATCAGGACCGGTTTGAGCGGGCGGTCGGGTTTGTAATCGGCGGGCGGTGGCTGTAAGGGAATCCGGCGATCGCCACGCGCGAATGGATCGTCGTGGATCGCGTAGTGGAACGGCCACGGGATGTCGTCTTCTTCCACGTGTCCGTCGCCGTACATGTATTCGTAGTGCGTCCAGTAGTAGATGATGTTACCGCGGCGTTCGTAATGCAGTGCGGTGATGATGCCGTCGCCCGGATTCATCCCCTCGTGAATGCCGTTGAACTGCATTTGGAAATGCTTGGTCGTGATCGTCGGCGCCGTGTCCATCGCGGCATTGGCTTGGGCCAGCGTCTGGTGCGATTGCGCGATCGACTGGGCGAACGAACTGTTGAGCTGGTCGAGCTGTTCTTGCGAATAGCCCTGGCGCTTGGGTTCGGGCGGCGCGGCGGCGGGCCGGATCTCGTGCGGGATCTCGGCCACGCCCTCACCGCGGGACGGAGCGTTTTGACGCGGGGCGTGCACGGTGACGTGCGCGAGCTCGTGGTGCTGTTCGACCGGCGCGACGACCGGCTGCGGTTCGACGCGCGGCGCGGGCGGCGGCGGCGGTGGCGGTTTCGGCGGCTTGGGCTTCGGCAACACGACCGCCACGGGCCGTTCTTGCGGCTGGGCTTTCTCGAAGCGAATGATGTCGGACTTCGGCAGCTGCGGCGATTGCAAGCTCGCGAGCTGCGGCAGCGCCTTCACCACGGCACGCGCAAGCCACCCGTACAACGAGCCACCCGCGAGGTGGACCATCAACGAGAGCATGAGCCCGATGAGGAGATAGCGCCGCGTTCGCGCGCGGCCTCGCGCGCTGATCATGTCCTGGGGGATAACGTTCCTCGGACTACGGTAGTCCCATGAGATTCAACGGTCAGCATAGGGGGCCCGGCTTGGACTCCCCTGGGTGGCCCCCTTCGACTCCGCTCAGGGCAGGCTTGGCCCACAAAAAAGCACCCCGCGGGCCGGGGTGCTTGTTCTGCTTAGCGGTCGGTCGACTACTTGATTTCGACCTTGGCGCCGGCTTCTTCGACTTTCTTCTTGATCGATTCGGCTTCGTCTTTGGTAACGCCGGTCTTGATCGCCTTGGGGGCGCTCTCGACGAACGACTTCGCTTCGGTCAGACCGAGCGAGGTGACTTCGCGGACGGCCTTGATGACCTTGATCTTCTCGGCGCCGATTTCGCTGAGGATCACGTCGAATTCCGTCTGCTCGGCAGCCGGGCCGGCGGCCGCGGCGGCACCCGGGGCTGCCGCAACGGCAACCGGGGCAGCGGCGCTAACGCCGTACTTTTCTTCGAGGGTCTTCACCAGCTCGGAGAGCTCGAGGACCGTGAGTTTGTCGATTTGATCGATGAGTTCGGCTACTGCCATGTTGTTCGATTATCTCCTAAGCTGCGGATCCGGCGGCTTCTTTTTGCTCGCGGATCGAATTGAGGACGCGGACGAGACCGCCTTGGTTGCCCGAGAGCACGGTCACCAGACCGTAAAGCGGGCTCTTGAGCGACCCAACCAGACGGCCAAGAAGCTCGATTTTCGGGGGGAGGGAGGCGAGTTGGGCAACGCCCTTCGCATCGACGATCTGGCCGTCGATGTACGCCGCCTTGATTTCGACGGGCTTGTTGGCCTCGCCGAAGGTCATCTTGAGCGCTTTCGCGGGTGCGACCGGATCGTCGCCGGCGAAAACGATGGCCGTCGGACCGGCCAGGTAGGCTTCAAACTTTGCTGCGAGATCGCTACCCGCGGCACGCGAGAACAGGGTGTTCTTCACGACGCCATACGTGCTGGCGCCGTCTTTGCGCAGCTCGTTGCGGAGTTTCGTGATGTCTCCGACCGTCAGCCCGGCGTAGTTCGTGAAGAACAGGTTCTTCGACGCGCCCAGCTTCTGGCGGAGTTCTTCGATCGTCGCTTCTTTTTTCGCGGTCGGCATGGTGGCTTTCTTGAGAACGAAAAAGCGCCTCCGCCAACCCTGGCGAGGCGCATCGAAAGCCGAATGCCCGCGGGCATCAGGAGTCTCGTTCGCATCCTCGGTAGGCGCCCAGCGCTCGCACGCTCAGCATTACCCCCTCGCGGGGACCCACGGTCATTGGAGCCATCGAGTATCATACCCCACGCGCCCCCAGAGGGTCAACCCAGCCTCATGTCACCCTGAGCCCCTCGAAGGGCCGCCGCCACCTGGAGGCCGGGGAAGTATTCCAGCAAGAGCGGCTTGAGCGGGCGGTCGGGTTTGAACCCCTTGGGCGGCGGCTGAAGCGGTATTTGCGAGTCCCCGCGCGCGAACGGATCGTTGCCGGTCGGAAAATAGAACGGCCACGGGATGTCGTCTTCCTCGACGTGCCCATCCGGATACCGGTAGATGTAGTGCACCCAATACTTGGTCAATGCGCCATCGGGTTCGTAGCTGTTGTACGTCATCGCACCCTGACCCGGCGCGAGCGCATCGAGCAAGCCGGTGAAGCCGAATTTCGTGAACACGGCTTGCGCCGGATCGGACAACAGAAACGCTTGCAGGCGCAGGGCGTCGGCCGAGGCGCCGGTACGCGCGACCAGATCGAACGGAATCTGGACGTTGAGGCTGGCCGGAAGCTCGTCCAGCCGTACGCCCTCCGGAGGCACGGCGGCGACCGCCTTTGCAAACGAGCAGTAGGTGAGAAACGCCGCGTGCGACGACGCAAGCGTCGCGGCGGCGGCCGGCGCGTCGAAGCCGGGCGCGCTATCGCGCGCCTTCGAGCGCAGATCGATGCTCATGCCGGGCGCGAGGCGAGCGAAGCCTTTGATCACTTGGTCGGCGTAGGCGGTGACGTACCGCTCTTGCACCTGTTTGATCAATCCGAGCGCCGGATCGGCCAGAACGTCCATGAACGAACGCCCCGCAGCGAGCGCGTTCGGCGTCAGCAGGCAGAGCGCGGTTCGCGCCACGACGCGGATATTGCCGTACTTGCCGGTATCGCGCAATTCGAAGGGCGCCGGCAAATCGAGCGCGACGAACAGATCCGGCGTATCGGGCATGAGCTTCCCCATCAGCGCCGCATCCGAATCGTACGTTGTATCGACAACGATGCCGGTCTGCCGGGTGAATGCCGTGACCGCTTCATCGACCGGACCCTTGAGTAAAACGTTCGCATACAGCGTTACGTGGCGCTGCGGCGCAATGGTCTGCGAGGCGGCCGGCGCCCCCGGAAATAAAAACAGCGCTGCCGCCACCGTAAGGGCTACGGCGGACGACCAGCGCTGCTTCATTTCGTTGATCGGGTTACGGACCAGTTTCGTTCGGGTCCTTTACGGCGAGGTAGCGGTCGAACTCGTAGTTGCCGAGCACGCCGTTGCGGCGTTCGACCTTACGGAAGTAGACGTTCTGAATGATGTCGCGCGTGGCCGGATCGATCTGAATGAGACCGCGCGGGCTCTCGAAGTGCATGCCCTTGACGATCTCCATCGTCTTGTCGGGATCGATGTGGCCTTTTTGCGCGATCAGCACTTTGTACGCTGCGGCGATCGCGTCGTAGGCTTGCACCCCTTCAAACGTCGGGAGCTGATCGCTTCCGTACGCGGCCTTGAAGTCTTTGATGAACGTGCGATTCAGCGCCGAGTCGTGCATCGCCGAGTAGTCGAACGTCGTGACGATGCCGAGTGCGGTGTCGCCTTCGGTGGGCAGGATCGCTTCGTCGACGAGATCGCCCGTTGCGAGAAACTTGATCCCCGTGCGATCGAAACCGGCCGATTTGAGCGCTTTGATGAAGTCGACGCCGCCGCCGGTCGCGTTGATGAACAGGAACATCACGTCGGGCTTCGCGTCCTTGACCTTTTGAATGTAGGCCGAGAAGTCTTTGGTGTCGAGCGGCATACGCGATTCGCCCAGTACCTTGCCGCCGGCAGCCGTGAACGTCTTTTCAAACGTCGTGCCGGCATCGATGCCCGGACCGTAATCCTGGAACACGGCATACGCGGTCTTGGCGTGCTGGAAGTTGAAGGCCCATTTTGCGAACGGTTCGGAGATCTGACCCGTCGTGAAGCCGAAACGCGCCGTGTACGGATTCGTCTTGAAGATGTTCGACGTCGCCGCGTTGACGATGAAGTACGGAACCTTCGCTTGGGTCGAGACCTTCCCCATCGCGATCGCGTTGGGCGTGTACGATGCGCCGATCAGCAGGTCGATGTGATCTTGCACGATCAGTTCCTGCGCCAGCCGGGCGGCCGTTTCGGGCGCGATGCCCGTATCGTCGCGCTTGATCAGCACGACCTTACGCCCGGCGATCGTGTCGCCGTGCTCTTTCATGTACGCCGCAAAGGCCGCGTCGGCCATCTTTCCAAGGATGACGTTGTCGCCGCCCGAGTACGACAACACGACGCCGATCTTGATCGGCTCCTGGGTCTGCGCGACGGCCGGCACCGATGCCGTGACGAGCACAGCGGCCAGCAATGCCAGCAAGCAACGTTGAAACGAACGAATGATCAAAACACGTCTCCCTCGAAAATAACTTTCACTCGATACCGATGAGAACGCGAACATTCCTTCGAACGTTGGAAACGTGACCAGCGCCTTTATCGCGACGGCTTTCGCCACGGCGTTCACGATCATCGACCCCGTCGGCATGATTCCGCTAGCCCTTTCGGTGACCGCCGACGTCACCCCGAGCCGCCGCGCGGCGATCGTCAATCAGTCGATTCTAGTGGCGGCCGCCGTCGTTCTGCTCATGGGGCTCGTCGGAAAGCCGCTGCTCGAGTCGCTCGGCATCACGCTCCCGGCATTCACCATCGCCGGCGGCGCGCTGCTCTTCCTTATCTCCGTCGACATGCTCTTCGGCCGCAAGACCGGCACCAAGCAGACCCCGGAAGAGGAACGCGCCGACGCAGAGAGCTCCAACCCGGCCGTCTTTCCGCTCGCCGTGCCGATGATCGCCGGTCCCGGAACGATTGCGACGGTCCTCGTCTTGGTGACGCTGGCCGGCGGCGACCGGGAAAAGGACGCGATCGTGTTCGCGGCGTTTGCGAGCGCGATGATCGTCACGTGGATCTGCATGCGCCTGTCCACCCGGCTGCTGCGCGTCATCGGCACCACCGGTATCCACGTGGTCACCCGCCTCTTCGGCATCCTGCTCTCCGCCCTCGCCGTCCAATTCATCCTGAACGGCTTAGCGCAAACCCCACTCCTCCATGCGGCCATCCCCGCTGTTAAGTGAAGCCGTTCCAGCAGGCGTCGTAGTCGGGTTGTAGGGCCGGTGTTGCGAGCGCGAATGCGGTTGGCGCGAGCACGTAGCACGTCTCGAACATGAACGCGAGCCCTTCCAGGCGGCGCGGCTGCAGCTCCGCCGTTACGGCTTGCTGATAGGCGGCACGATCCGGGCCATGCGCCGACATGCAGTTGTGCAGGCTGGCACCGCCGGGGACGAAGCCGCCGGATTTTGCTTCGTAGGCTCCCTCGATCAGGCCCATATACTCGTTCATCACGTTGCGATGAAACCACGGCGGCCGGAACGTGTGCTCGGCGACGGCCCAGCGCGGCGGGAAAATCACGAAGTCGAGATTCGCCGTTCCGGGCGTCGTCGACGGCGAGGTGAGCACGGTGAAGATCGACGGATCGGGGTGATCGAAACTCACGCTGTTGACCGTGTTGAAGCGCGCGAGATCGTACTTATACGGTACGTAGTTGCCGTGCCACGCCACGACGTCGAACGGCGAGCGGTCGAGTTGCGTCGACCACAACCCGCCCATGAACTTCTGCACGATTTCGGTCGGCTCGGGATCTTCGAACGCAGCCGTCGGCGTGAGAAAATCGCGCGCGTTCGCAAGCCCGTTGGACCCGATCGGCCCAAGTTCGGGCAGCCGCAGCAGCGCGCCGTAGTTCTCGCACACGTACCCGCGCGCCGCGGCGTCGAGCAGCTCCACCCGGAAACGCAGACCGCGCGGGATCACCGCGATCTCACCGGGCCGAATGCTCAGGCGGCCCAGCTCCGTAACGATCCGCAAGCCGCCCTGCTGCGGAACGAGCAGCAACTCACCGTCCGCATCAAAGAACGCGCGCCCGCGCATTGAGCGGTTCGCGACGTAGTTGTGGATCCCAATCCCCGCATGCAGCGCCGCATCACCGTTCCCGGCAATCGTGTGCAGCCCGTCGATGAAATCCAACGGCTCCGCCGGGATCGGCAAGGGATCCCAGCGCATCCGGTTCGGTGAGGGAGGCACCTCGGCGAACGGTCCGCTGCGAACGGCCTTCGATTCGATGCGCACGTAGGCGCGGTGGTCGGCCGAGGGCCGCTTGCGGTACATCCAAGTCCGCCGGTTTTCGGTGCGCGGAGCCGTGAACGGCGTCCCGGAGATGATCTCGGCGATCAGGCCGTGCGGCACGTGCTGCGGCGAGTTCTGACCGACGGGCAGCGCGCCCGCGACCGCTTCGCTGGCGAACTCGTTGCCGAAGCCGCCGGCGTAGGTGAGCTCTTCCACGGCGGCGGGGTTCGCGCCGTGTGGCGGGCGGCCCCGTGCTCCGGCGCGAATCCGAACAGTATGAAAGAACCGGCGATTGCCTAAGTTCATCGGCGCCGCACTCCCGCGGCTCGAAGACAAGCGCCTGATCACCGGCTCCGGCCGGTACACCGACGACGTCCGCGCGGCGGGGTCGGCGCACGCCGCCTTCATTCGTTCTCCGTATGCGCACGCGCGGATCGGCACCATCGATGCCTCAGCCGCGCTCGCGGCACCGGGCGTGATCGCGGTGCTCACCGCCGCCGACTATCTGGCCGACGGTCATCGCGCCATCGCCCACGTTCCCAATCCCGCCGATGCCGTCGATTGGCAGCGGCCCGGCTTCGTTGCGCCCGAAGGCGAACCGCCGGTGGCCGACATCCCGCAGCTTCCGCTCGCGTACGATCGCGCGCGCCACGCCGGCGAAGCGGTCGCGGTCATCATCGCCGAAACCGCGGCGCAAGCGCGCGACGCGATCGAGCTCGTCGAGATCGACTACGAAGCGCTGCGCGCGGTGGTCAGCGCGGAGGACGCACTCGATCCGCACGCGCCGCTGATCTGGGAGCAAGCACCCGGTAACCGCTGCTTCGATCTCGCGTTCGGTGACGAAGCGGCCTGCGACGCGGCGTTCGCGAGCGCGCACCTCGTGGTCGAGCGCACGTTCGACAACCACCGTATCGTCACGTGTCACATGGAACCGCGCGCGGCAATCGCCTCCTACGATCCGGCGAGCGGCGACTACACCGTCATCGCCGGCAGCCAGGGCGTGTTCAAGTATCGCGTCTCGATCGCGGCGGCACTGGGCGTCGACCCGGCGCACGTGCACGTCAGCTCGCCCGATGTCGGCGGCGGATTCGGTTCGCGCACGAACCTCCATCCCGAACCGCTCGTGCTGGCGTGGGCGGCCAAACGTCTCGGCCGGACGGTGCGCTGGACGAGCGATCGCAGCGAGTCTTTCGTCACCGACTTTCAAGGCCGCGATATCACCGACAACGTCGCGCTCGCGTTCGATGCGCACGGACGCCTGCTCGGGCTGCGCGCGACGATGACCGGCAATATGGGCGCCTACACGGTCGGCTACGCGCCGCTGCAAAACGCCTATCGCATCGCGACCGGCGTGTACGACGTTCCGCTCGCGTTCGTCCGCGCGCGCGGCGCGATCACGAACACGACGCCCACCGCACCGTATCGCGGGGCCGGCCGGCCCGAAGCGACGCACGCGATCGAACGCCTGCTCGACATCGCGGCGGGGGAACTCGGCCTTGACCGCGTTGAGATCCGGCGCCGCAACATCGTGCGCACCGCGCAGTTGCCGTACCGCACCGCCGTCGGCCTAACCCTCGATTCCGGCGACTTCAGCGACAACATGGATCGCGCGCTGGTGCTTGCCGGCTGGACCGGGTTCGAGGCGCGGCGCGCCGCGAGCGCGGCACGGCACAAACTGCGCGGCATCGGCTTCGCCAACTACGTCGAAGCGCCGGTCGGCGCCCCGCGGGAACGCCTCGTTCTCACCGTACGCGGTGACGGCGTCGTCGAAATCGCGACCGGCACCCAATCGACCGGGCAAGGTCACGAAACCACGTTCGCGCAGGTTGCGGCGGAGTTACTCGACGTGCCGATCGAGTCGATCAAACTCGTGCAAGGCGAATCGCGTGCCATCACGATCGGCGGCGGAACGCATTCGAACCGCTCGATGCGCATCGTGGGCACGCTGCTCGTGCAAACGTGCGCCGAACTCCGCGAACGCGCGCGTGCGATTGCCGCCGCGCACCCCGGAAACCCCGAGGACCTCTTCGCCATCGCGGCGATTGCGGAGCGCAACGGCGAGCCCCTGACGGCGGAGGCCGACTTCGCGGGACGCATTGCGGCCCACCCGACCGGCTGCGCCGTATGCGAAGTCGAGATCGATCCCGCCACGGGCGTGGTGACGATCGAGCACTACTCGCAAGTCGACGACGTCGGTCAGGCGATCAACCCGCTGATCCTCGACGGACAGACCCACGGCGGCATCGCAATGGGCATTGGACAGACGCTCTACGAGCAGCTCTTCTTCGATCGCGAATCCGGAGCAGTGCGCGGCGGAACGTTCATGGAATACGCGGTCCCGCGTTCGTTCCAAGTGCCGCACTACGACGTCGAGCTGCGCGAGCACCCGACCGCGGGCAATCCGCTGCGCATCAAGGGCGGCGGCGAAGGCGGCGTCACGCCCGCGCCCGCCGCGATCATCAACGCGATCTGCGATGCGCTACGCGACTACGGCGTCGACCACATCGAAACACCGGCCACGCCGGAGAAAATCTGGCGCGCAATGCACGCCGGCACACCCGCCGAAAAACGCGAAGTTACCGTTTTGTCATCCTGAGCATGTCGAAGGATCGCCGCTCAACCACATCGATTGAGGCGGCCCCTCGACAAGCTCGGGGTGACATTATGCTGCGAGGACGCCTTCTTCGGAGTCCTGTTTGTCGAGGCTCTCTTTTTTCTCGACGATCACCCAGGTATTCGCCGTTTCGCGCTGCGCATCCGAAACGTGCGATTTGACCCAGGCGAGGATGCCTTCGTCGGTGTCGATCGTCTTCAGCGCTTCGTCGAACTGCGCCGAGGTGATGCCCCAGCGTTCGAACACGCCGCGATCCAACGGGCACGGATAGATGTAATCGAAGATCGTATCGTCGCGCTTGGCCCGGGCCTTGTCGAACACACGCGCAAGCCAGTAGAAGTCGCCGATGCGGTCGCGCCCGCGGCGCGGGAAGTCTTTTCCACTACGGAAGTCAGTCGCCATTTGTTCGTCTCTCCTTCGGTGTGCTCGTATGAACCAAAGTTCCGGTTAGCCGGGTTGCAGCGCCGCGGCAACCGCCCGGCGGACGAACACGTCGGCCATGGCGGCCCGGTATTCGCCCGAAGCAAACGTGTCGCCGCGGGCTTCGATGCCCGCTGCGGCGTCCCGGCAAGCCGCATCGAGCGCGGCGGAATCCCCCGTCTTCACGCCCGCTAGCGCCGCTTCCACGCCGAGGGCGCGGAACGCCGCATCGCCGACCCCGGTGAACGCGACCCGCGCGGCGGCGATCCGCCCGGCGGCAAGGGTGAGCTTGACCGCCGCACCGACGACCGCGTAGCCGGACGCCGGATGGTGGAATTTCGCGTACGCCGAGTTCGGCGCGGACGCGAACGCAATCGAGGTGAGAATCTCGAGCGGATCGAGCGCCGTTTCGAACATGCCCAGGAAGAACGCGTCGGCGCCGATGTCACGCGTTCCGTCCGCACCGGTGAGCGTGAACGTTGCATCGAGCGCCAGCATCACCGCCGGGTAGTCGGCCGACGGATCGCCGTGCGCGCACGCGCCGCCCACCGTGCCGCGGTTACGGACTTGCGGATCGCCGAGCTCGTTCGCGGCCTGCCAGAGCACGGGTGCGTGCTGCTCCAGCTCGCGGCTCGACGCGAGCGCCGCGTGCGTCGTCAGCGCGCCGATCTCGATACGCTTGCCGTCGTGCGCGATGCCCGTCAAACCGGGGATCGCGCCGATGTCGATGATCGTGCCGGGCGCCGCGAGCCGCAATTTCATCATCGGAATCAAGCTGTGTCCGCCGGCGAGCAACTTCCCGTCGTCGCCGTGTGCTTCGAGCAAGCGCAGCGCGTCGGGAACGTCGCGCGCGCGAACGTAGTTGAATGCGACCGGTATCACTTGGCGCGCACCGCGGCGGCGGCGACGGTGACGGCTTTCACGATGTTCTCATAGCCCGTGCAGCGGCAGATGTTGCCCTCGATGCCGTAGCGGATCTCTTCTTCCGTCGGGTTGGGATTGCGCTCGATCAAATCGAGGGCGCTCATGATCATGCCGGGCGTGCAGAAACCGCACTGCAAGCCGTGCTGCGTCCAGAACGCCTCTTGCATCGGGTGCAAGTCCTCGCGCGTGCCGATCCCCTCGATCGTCGTGACCGCCCGGCCCTCGGCTTGCACCGCGAACATCGTGCAGCTCTTCACCGACACGCCGTCGAGCAGCACCGTGCACGCGCCGCAACTCGAGGTGTCGCAGCCGACGTGGGTGCCGGTGAGGTCGAGCTCCTCGCGCAAGGCTTGCACGAGCAAGAGGCGCGGCTCGACGTCGAGCGTGTGCTCGACGCCGTTGACGCGGAAGGTTACGTTCATACGCTCTCCCGTTCTCCGCACCGGCGGCGGGATCATGGGTCCCCTACGCGAAGGCCGATTTGCTATGCAAACCGCCCCTCGCCCCTCGCATCACGGTGTCGACACGGAACGCTTCCGCCTGCGTTCGTATATCGAATCGCTCGCCGGAACCGAGGAGCTTGCGGTCCACGACGCGCCGATCGACTTGGTCGACGTAGCCGCCGTCGTCGACGGCAATCCGAAGGCCGTCCTCTTCCGTAACGTGGGACCCGAAGGCGCCGAGATGGTCGCCAGCGTCACCGCCAGCCGCGAACGCCTGGCACGCGCGTTCGGCGTACCCCAGAGCGAGTTGCGCGCCGAAGTCTCGCGCCGGCTGCGCAACGAGCCCGTGCTGGTCGACGTCGGCCGCGAGGACGCGCCGGTTCAGCAAGTCGTCCTCACCGGCGACGACGCCGACCTCACCAAGCTGCCGGTCCACTTGCAGCACGGGTACGACGGCGCGCCCTTCATCTCGGCCTCGATCGACTACGCGGTCGACAAGCTCACCGGCCTCACGAACGTCGGCATCCGCCGCCTGATGCTGCGCGGCCGGCGCGAAACGGGGATCGATCTGCACACGCCGAGCGACCTCAAGGCAATCTTCGAGGCCAGCGTCGCCCGCGGCGAACGGTTGCCGATCAGCTTCGTCGTCGGCGCTCATCCGATCGACTACGTGGCCTCGATGATGCGCCTGCCGGGCGACGAGCTCGGCCTCGTCTCCTCACTGCGCGGGGCGCCGGTCGCGGTCGTCAAGGGCGTGACCAACGACGTGCGCGTTCCGGCCGATGCCGAGTACGTGCTGGAAGGCTACCTCGACGAGCGCGGCTTCATCGAGCCCGAGGGACCCTACGGCGAATTCCTGGGCTACTACGGCGGCGTGAAGAAGAACCCGATCTTCGTTCTCACGGCCATCACGCACCGCCGCGACGCGCTCTTCCAATCGGCGAGCATCAGCGGCAAGCAGCTCGCGTACACCGACACGGCGCAGCTCGGCGCGCTGCGCAGCGAAGTGATCATCTGGAATGCACTGCAGACCGCGGTGCGCGAACCGCGCCAGATCTATGCGACCGCTTCGAGCGGCGGCAACTACAACGTGCGCATCCAGATGCGCCAGCGCGTACCGGGCGAGGCGCAAAATGCGATCTCGGCCGTGTTCGGCTGCCTCGCGAACGTGAAGAACGTGTTCGTGGTCGATCCCGACATCGACATCTTCTCCGATGCCGAGATGGACTGGGCGCTCGCCACGCGCTTCCAAGCCGACCGCGACCTGGTCATCCATCAGAACATGCGCGCCTTGCCGCTCGACCCGTCGCTCGACCCGGGCAAGCGCATCGGCGCCAAGGCCGGTTTCGACCTCACCGTCGCCTTCGGCCGCAGCGGCATGGAGTCGCTGATCCCCGAGGTCCCCACGTATGGAACCCGGCGCTTCCCCACGCTCCGTGCCGCGTTGGAAGACGGACCCAAACGATTCGAAGAGCTGATCGCTGCGGCCGGCAGCCGCGACGGCCGCGAAGTGGTGCTCGAACTCGAGCAGCTGCGCAAGGAAGTTTCCATCGGACGCGACGCGCTCGGCAGGTACACGCTCGAAAAACGAGCATGAGCAGGCTCAACTAGCCCGGATCGGGAGTTCTCGCATGACGCACGTACGAAAAATAATTGTTGCGGCGTTCGCCGCGATGTTCGCACTCGCAACTGCCGGCGCAGCGGATTTGCCGCCGATCAAGATCGGCGTCGTGTATTCGTACACCGGATCGACGGCCGATGCCGGCCCCGTGCTCGATGCGGCGGTCGGCGCCTGGCTCGCCCAGCATCACGGCATGATGTCGGGGCGCAAGGTCGAGCTGATCAAGCGCGACGACACCGGCCCCGCACCCGACGTCGCGCGCCGGCTCTCGACCGAGCTCGTCGTGCAAGATCACGTCGACTTCCTCATGGGCAGCACGTACACGCCCAATGCCGTGGCGATGGCGACCGCCTCGACACAGTCCAAGACGCCGTATTGCATGGTGAACGCCGCCGGCTCCGGTCTGCTCGCGAAAGCGCCGTACGCGACACGGCTCGGGGTGACGATGGCGCAGATCACCGTACCGCTCGCGAACTGGGCCTGGAAGAACGGCGTGAAGACCGTCTACAACGTGCTCGCCAACTACCAGCCCGGCATCGACGGCGGCAAGGCGTTCTCCGACACGTTCACCGCCGCGGGCGGCAAGATGGTGGGCGAAGTGCTCGTGCCGATCAACAACACGGAGTTCAGCGCATACATCCAGCGCGTGAAGGATGCGAAGCCCGACGCGGTATTCGTTTTCGTCGGCGCGGGTACGCCGGCGGTTGCATTTTTCAAAGCGTTTCATCAAGCCGGACTCGACAAGATGGGCATTCGCATTCTCGCCTCGGGCGACGCGCTCGAAGAGGATGCCCTGCCGGAAATGGGTGACGAGCCCAACGGCGTCATCAGCTCGCTGAACTACTCGGCCGTGCACGATTCGAAATTCAACCGCGACTTCGTCAACGCGTTTCACGCCGCCGACCCGACCAAAACGCTGGAGCCGGATTTCTTCGCCGTTGCCGCCTACGATTGCATGACGGCCTTCGACCGCGCCGTCGCCGCGCAGAAGGGCACGCTCGATCCCGACAAGACGATGGCCATCTGGAGCGGCATGAAGTGGGAGAGCCCGCGCGGTCCGATCCAGATCGACCCGCAAACCCACGACATCACGCAAGATATGTACATGCGCAAGGTGACAAAACAGGGCCCGAAATATCAGGACGTCGAGTTCTCGACGACGCCGATGGTTAAGGCCGACGGCACGTAGCGTGTAAGCAAGCGCTATTACGCATTGCGTGACGCGTTCTTTTTTGGGTAGACTGCGGTCATGACGACCGCAACGCAACAAGCGTATACCGCAAAGAAGTGGGACCTTAAGGGTCTCCAGGGCATTTCCGACAACACGCTCGGGGTGCACTTCGGCCTCTACGAAGGCTACGTGAAGAACACCAACCTGCTCAATGAACAGATCGCCGGCCTCGTGCAAGCCGGCAAGGCCTCAGCTGCCGATCCGTCGTTCGCCGAACTCACGCGGCGCCTCGGTTTCGAGTACAACGGCATGGTGCTGCACGAATATTACTTCGATAACCTGACCGTCGCGAGCAAGGGCGCACCGTCGTCCGGCAAACTCGTTGATGCCGTAAAAGAGAGTTTCGGCGACTTCGAAACTTGGAAAAAAAGTTTCGCGGCGACCGGCTCCCTGCGCGGCGTGGGCTGGGCGATCGTGTATCAGGATCCGAAGAGCGGCCGGCTCTCGAATCACTGGGTGACACTGCATGAAGACGGCAACGTTGCCGGCTTCACGCCGATCCTCGTGATGGACGTGTGGGAGCACGCCTTCCTGCTCGACTACAAACCCGCCGACCGCCCCAAGTACATCGAAGCCTTCTTCAGCAACGTCGACTGGTCCGCAGTCGAAAAACGCCTCAAGTAAGGGCAGCAACGGTCCCCAATGTCATCCCGAGCTAGTCGAGGGACAAGCTCGGGATGATGCTGTCGGCGAGGCGCTCGCGGAGTTCTTTCTTGAGCGCCTTGCCCTGCGCGTTTTTCGGAAACGCTTCGAAGAACACGTACTTCGGTTTCTTGTAACTGGCGATCAGCGCGCGGCAGTGTTCGATGATCTCCGCTTCGGTTGCCTGCGCGCCGTTTTTTAGTTCCACGAATGCCACGACGGCTTCGCCGAACTGCGCATCCGGCGTGCCAACCACCGCAACGTCGGCCACCGCCGCGTGCGAGACGATCGCATTTTCGACTTCCTTTGAATAAATATTCAGGCCCCCGCTGAGGATCATGTCTTTCTTGCGGTCGACCATATAGAGGTAGCCGTCGGGATCGAAGCGCCCCATGTCGCCGGTGAGGAACCATCCGTCGCGAAACGCTTCAGCCGTTTCCTTCGGACGATTCCAGTACGCGCGCATCATCAGCTCGTTACCGGGCACGCCCGAACGCACGAGGATCTCGCCGATCTCGCCCTGCGGCACGGGGTTCCCCGCCTCGTCGCCCAGCATCACCTCAACGCCGGGCACCGGCCGGCCGGCCGATCCCGCGTGCGTGATCTGATCTTCCGACCGCAGCACCGCCGCACCGAACGTTTCCGTCATCGCCAGCGCCGATGAGAGCTTGATGTTCGGCAGCGTCGCGAATAGCCGCTTCTTCAGCTCGACCGGGAACGCTTCGCCGACCGAGATCATCATGCGCAAGTTGGCATACGGCTCCGCGTCGCCGTCGAACGCATCGAGGATCATCCGCGCCACGGTGGGCACGAGACCCGTGACGCTGACGCGCTCCCGCACGATCGTCGCCAGCGTCTCGGCGGCGTCGAAGCGCGGCATGATGATCAGCGTCGCTCCCAGCGTGAGCGTGTTGTACAGCCGCGCGATCGCGGTGCGGTGGGCGAACGGCGTCGTGACGAGCATGCGATCGTGCTCGGTCAAACCGTAGTCGTAGTTGTTGATCATCGCGGTGAGCACGAGGTTGTTATGCGTCGTGATCGCGCCCTTCGGCGTGCCCGACGTGCCCGACGTGTAGCCGATCATGCAATCGTCGGAATCGTGCGGCACGGGCCAGGGAGCATCGCTCGCGCCGGCTGCCGAGGCCTCGAGCTCGCCGATCGTGACGACGGGGCCGGACGGTATGTCGCACAGCTCATCGGAAGCGACGACGACGCGCGGCTCCGCGTCGCTTACGAGAAAGGCAACTTCGTGCGCGGTGAGGCGGGTGCTCACCGGAACGACGAGCGCGCCGAGCTTCATCACCGCCACGCACAGCAGCGGCCACGCGATGCCGTTGTTGACGAACAGCAGCACGCGATCGCCGGCGCGCACGCCCCGCCCGTGCAGCACGGCCGCAAGCTGGTTCGTACGCCGTTCGAACTCGGCGTAGGTGACGCGCGTGCCCTCACACACGAGCGCTTCGCGCTCGGGAACACGGCGCGCGAAGGTGCCGAGAAATACCTGGGTCTTCATCCGCCCTCGTTAGTTTTTCTTGTACGCGCCGAGACCCGGCTTGAACGATTTGTCGTCGAGGAACTGCTTCATGCCCTGCGCGCGCCCGTTGTCCTTATCCAAGAACGACGTTTGGTCCATCTTCGAGGCGAGGTAGTCGGCCGCGTTTTCCCAGGTCATGTCGCGCACTTGTTTGTAGGCCTGTTTCGCGGCGCTCAAGACCACCGGGTTCTTCTCGAGCAGCGTGCGCGCGAGCTTGCGAACGCGGTCGCGCAATTGATCTTTCGGCACGGCGTCGTTGACGAGGCCCATTTCCTTCGCGCGCTTACCATCGAACGTCTCGCCCGTCATGATGTAGTACAAGCAATCGCGCTGGTTCATCACCTGCGCCACGGCCTTGGTGACGATACCCGCCGGAATGATCCCCCAGTTGATCTCGGAGAGGCCGAACACGGCTTCTTCGGCTGCAATGGCAAGGTCGCACGAGATCAAGGGCGTGAACGCGCCGCCGAAACACCAGCCGTTGACCATCGCGATCGTCGGCTTCGGATAGGGCGCGAGCAGCCGCCACTGCCACATCGCATTGGTCCGATAGATGCGTAAGCGCTCGAGCGTCGGCAAGCCGTCGGTAGCGCGGAAGTATTCCTTGAGATCCATCCCGGCCGAAAACGATTCGCCGGTTCCGGTCAGGACCAGCACGCCGGCACGATCGTCGATCTCGAGCGCTTCGAGCACCTCGAGCATCTCGTACGCGAGCGCCGGATTCATCGAGTTCCGCTTTTCCGGCCGGTTGAGTGAGACCCACGCGATGCCGTCCTCGAACTCGACGAGAACGTTCTTCCCACCGGGGACGGGTTTGCCGTTCGCTGCTGTGCTCATATCAGATACTCCTCAAGAATGACGTCCGGTGATCAGGGCGGGAAGAGAAACGGGTGGTGCGGCGATCTCGGTCAGTATCGGCAGGATCCGGTCGCGAATCCCATCGCTGCCGAACTCGCTCATCGGGCCGATGACGTTCATCGCGGCGACGACGCGGCCGTCGGCATCGCGCAGCGGAACGGCGACCGATGCCGTTGCGCTCTCGATCATGCCGTACGAGAAGGCGTACTTCTTCTTGCGGATCTCGCGCAGGTCGGCGAGCAGCGTCGGCAGCGCCGTGATCGTCGCGTTGGTGTACGGCGTGAGATCGTGGTCGGCGTAGCGCCGCGTCACGTTCGCCTCCGACTCGAACGCCAGCAGAACGCGGCCGAGCGAGGTCGCGTGCGCGGGCAGCGCCGAGCCGACCTCGATGTTGAACGGGCTGTACCGTCCGACCGTGCGCGCCACGTGTAACACGAGGCGGCCGTCGAGCACGCCGACGTTGGCCGTGAACCCGATCGTCTTGAGGACCTGATTCAACCGGCCGTCGAGATCGGGATTGTCCAGCGCCGCGCGCACGCGCATCCCCGTCCACAGCAATTTCAGCCCGGCCCGATAGACCTTACGCTCGGCATCGAAGTTCAAATAGTGCAGCGCGGTCCAGGTCTGCAAGATGCGGTGCGCTACCGTGTGCCCGAGGCCGAGCTGGCGCTGGACGTCTTTGAGGGTCGTCGAGCCCGAGCTGATGACGAGCTCCAACACGTCGGCCGACCGTGCCACGGTCCGAAGCGAATCGTCAGCTTTCCCGCTTATCGGACTTTCTTTCCCGGAAAATGCCACAGCCGAACCACTATAGCATAGGTCAGCCGCGCAGCGCGCGAACCACGAGGCCGGCCGCGGCGCAGGCCAGCATCACGAGCACGGCGCGCTTGAAGATCGTGTCGTCGATGCGCTTTTGGATCGTGAAACCCACGCCCATCCCCGCGAATACGAGCACGACCACGCCCAGCGACGAGGCCCAAATCGCCGGCGTCGTGAGGTGCAATTGCTGCAGCGAGGTGAACTGCGTCCAGTCGAGCACAAAGAAAATCAGGTTTATCGAAAACAGAAAGCCGTCACGCGTGAGCTGCGAGCTGACGAGATAGGTCGTCACGATCGGGCCCGAGGCGCCCGCGCTGCCCTGGATGACGCCGCACGCGAGACCGATCAACGGCCCGACCCGCGACGCCAAGACACGGTTCATCGTCGGCACTTTGCCGAACCACGAAACGAGGATGAACGCGATGACGACGGCGGCTAGCACCGCACTCAAAATCGAAACCTTGACGAAGAGCAAGATGCGCGTACCGATGACGATTCCGATCAAGCCGCAGATCAGGAAGCCGGTCAGGATCGAAGCCTCGCGATAGTTCTTGCGAAACCGGTAGAGCATCGGGATGTCGGAGAGCGCGGTGGCGAGGATCGTCGTGAGGAGCACGAGCCGCAAATCCCCGTACAGCGCAACGAGAATCGGCACGCCGGCAACGGGCAAGCCCATGCCGGTCACGCCCTTCGCGACGCCGGCGATGAAGATCGTCGCGATCGCGATTACGAGCCGGATATCGATGGGAATGGAGCCGTCAATCATCGTATGTACCCGATATGGCAGATGTAACGATAAAAATCCGTCCCAACGGCCCCTATTTGGTCACCGGACCCATCGATCTCACCGACGCCGACGGCAATCCGGTAACGATTCCGGAAGGCAAAACCACCGTTGCGCTGTGCCGCTGCGGCGCGTCGGTCACCAAACCATTCTGCGACGGCACGCACAGCAAGATCGGCTTCGACGCCGCAGCTAAAGCCGTTCCCGGGGCATAGGCCGGAAGAGCGGTAACGACACGCCTTCGGTGCTATCGTCGAAGGCGACTTCGACGCGCATGCCCACCCGAACGTCTTCCCATGGGATGTCGATGACGTTGCTCAAGAGCAAGAGATCCTCGGGCGCTTCATCGAGGCTCACGAAAGCGATCGTGTAGGGCACGGCGTCGCTGAACGCCGGGTGCATCGCTTGGTGCTGCACGACGAACGACGTGATCGTGCCGGTACCGCGCACGTCGACCCACGTCGCGCCGAGTTTGCGGCAGTGCGGACAGACCTCGGCGGGCGGCCACCGCCGTCGTCCGCAGGTAGTGCACTGCTGCGCCGTGAGACGGTGTTCGCGGCACGCCGCCCAGAACGGCGCGCTATCGGCATCGGGAACCGGAATCGGGCGCGGCACGTCAGGCGCTCCGCAAGATCAGCGAGCTTGCGCCGCACTCGCCGCACACCAAACCGACGTGCGGATCGCGCACTTGGCGGCAATGCGCGCGGTCGTAATCGTGCGTACCCGTGCAGAGATCGTCTGCGACGCCGCCCGGACGGAGTTGCTGCACCGCCTCGACGACGTGGTTGAGGCCCTGCATGTAGGTTTCCGACAAGAGCCCTCCGTGCGTGTTGATCGGCATCGCGCCGTCGAGGCCGGCGCCGCCGCTGCGAAACAATTCGGGCGCGCCGCCTTGCGGTGCGAGGCCGAACGCCTCCGCGTGCAGCAGCGTCATGCCGGTGAACGGATCGTAGAGCTCGGCGAAGTCGACGTCTTGCGGTGAGAGGCCGGCGCGCTCGTAGAGGATCGGCGCAGCCCGAAGGCCTTCGATTTCCCATGCCGGATCGGGCTGCGGCGGATACGTGCCGCCCATGAACGCGGTGATCAGCACCGGCGCGTGCCGGAGCGTGCGTGCGCGTTCGGTCGACGTCACGATCACGGCCATCGCACCATCGGATTGTAAGCAGCAGTCGAACAAACGAAACGGGTAGATCACCCACGGCGAGCGCTGATGCTCCTCGACGGTCATCGGCGTGCGCATTTGGGCTTTCGTATTGAGGACCGCATGTGCGCGCGTGTTGACGGCGACGTGCGCCAAGTCTTCGGTCGTCGCGCCGTAACGCGCCATGTAGGCGGTGTAGTACGGTCCGAACAGCGAGGCCGCATGGGTGGAACCGAACGGCACCATCCACTGGCCGGGCCCTTCGGGCAAACGCGCCGCGCCCGAACGCCGTGCGCTGCGGCCGTTGAGCGAACGGTAGATCAGCACGTTCTTGCAAAGTCCGGAATGAACCGCCATCGCCGCCGCGGCGACGAGCGAGCACGCCGACGTACCGCCGTGCTGGTCGAACATTTGAAAGTTGCACGCTTTGAGCCCGAGCGCAACGTGCAGATCCCGCGGATACACGGTGTCGACCGTGTTGTACTGATAGGTCAGGATGCCGTCGATGTCGTCGACTTCGAGGCCGGCGTCGGCAATCGCGTTCAGCGCCGCCTCGGCGGTGAGGCTCACGACGCTCGTCCCGGAGGCCTTGGAGAATTTCGTCCAGCCCACGCCGGCGATGGCCGTTTGATCCGCGATCGAAGGTTTCGACATCACCTGTATCTCCGACCCGGAAGGGAGGGCTCCTCCCCGCGCCGGATATTACGAGTTCGAAACTCTTTTTTCGCTCGCGCCCCGGGACTCACAGCCATGCAATTCGGCGTTCAGTTCTTTCCCGACGTCAAGCCCGAGGAAAAGTCGGCGGCGGATTATTTTCGCGACAGCCTGGCCATCGCCGAGGCGGCCGATCGTATCGGCTACACCCACGTTCGCATCGTCGAACACTATTTTCACTATTACGGCGGCTACAGCCCCAACCCGATCGTCTTTCTTTCCGCGGCCGCGATGCGTACGACGAACGCCCGGCTCGTCACGGGCGCCGTGTTGCCGATCTTCAACAACCCGCTCAAGCTCGCGGGCGAAATCGCGATGCTCGACGGCATCAGCGGCGGCCGGCTCGACGTCGGATTCGCCCGCGCGTTTCTGCCGCACGAATTCCGGCGCTTCGGCATCTCACCCGACGAATCGTTCGCGCGCTTCCGCGAAGGCATCGAGCAAATCGAACTGCTGCTCACGCAAGAGAACGTCACGCACCGCGGCCGCTTCCATACGATCGTCGACACGACGTCGCTGCCGCGCCCAACGCAAAAGCCGCGCCCGAAGTTTTACGTGGCCGCGACGGGCAACGCCGAGTCGTTCGAATTCGCGGGCCGCAACGGGTACTCGATTATGGCGATACCGCTGGCCGGCCCGAAGATGCGCGAAACCTTGCAGATCTACCGCGACGCTTGGCGGGCTGCGGGTCATCCCGGAAACGGCGAAGTGATGCTGGCGTTTCAGATGTTCGTCGATGCCGACGGCGACCGCGCGCGGCGGATCGCCAAGCCCAAAGTTGAAGCGTACCTGCACTCGCTGGTCGAGGCGTCGTCCGACTGGGCCGAGGGTCTGAGTTCCGCCGACTATCCGGGGTATGATAAAATGGTCGAGAAATTGCGTACGGAAACCATGGAGTCCCAGATTGCCGGCGGCTCGGCCTGGATCGGCACGCCGGAGGAAATCCGGGCCTCCATCGCGCGTGTTCAGGAAGCGTTCGGCGGATTCGAACACGCATCGCTCCAGATCAACTTCAACACGATGCCGCAGGATGAAGCGATGCGGTCGCTCCACATGTTCGCAACCGAGGTCATTCCCAAATGCTGAAACCCGAAGAGAACGAACGGCTGGTCAGGATCGGACCGGGAACGCCGGCCGGTGAAGTCTTCCGACGGTACTGGCAACCGGCAGCGCTCTCGCTGGAATTGCCGGAGCCCGATTGCCCGCCCATTCGCGTACGGCTCCTCGGCGAAGACCTGATTGCATTTCGCGCCACCGACGGCAGCGTCGGCCTCGTCGACGCGTTCTGCCCGCATCGCCGCGCGCCGATGTTCTTCGGCCGGAACGAAGAGTGCGGCTTGCGCTGCGTCTACCACGGCTGGAAGTTCGATGCCGCCGGCACGTGCGTCGACATGCCGTCGGAGCCGCCCGACAGCCTGTTCAAGACGAAGGTCACGATCAAGGCCTACCCGACCTTCGAAGCGGGCGACGTGATCTGGACGTACATGGGACCGCCCGCCGAGATGCCCGAGCGCCCCGACTATGAATGGATGCGCGCGCCACGCACGCACCGCATTCTCTCGAAGACCTATGAAGCGGCGAACTACTTGCAAGGGCTCGAAGGCGGCCTCGATACCGCCCACTCGTCGTTCGCGCACAACGAGCGGCTCGGCGACCGCAACTGGATCCGTAATCGCGACGGTGCGCCGCGCTTGGATGTGGAGCGTACCGACTACGGCTACACCTACGTCTCCACCCGCAACGTCGGCGAGGACGGCCAGTACATTCGCGTCTATCATTACGTGATGCCGGCGCAGCAAATGCGCGGCAGCGTCACGTCGCTGATGGGCGGCCGCGCCGAGGTTCCGAAGCTCGACGGCCACATCTGGGTGCCGATCGACGACGAGCAAACCTACGTCTACAACTGGGCCTGCTCGTACTCGAGCGACGATCCGATCACGCCCGAGTACGCCGAACATTGGGAATCCATGAACGGCCGCGGCCAAGACGATCTCATCTCCGGCACCTTCAGGCTGAAGAAATCGCTGGCCAACGATTACATGATCGACCGCGAACGCCAGAAGACCCAGACGTTCACCGGCATCGTCGGCATCAATACCCAAGACTTCGCCTTGCAAGAAGGCATGGGTCCGATCACCGACCGCTCGCTCGAGCACTTGGGAACGACCGACAAGGCGATCATCGTGACGCGCCAGTTGTTGCTCGAAGCCACCGACCGGGTCGGCACGGGCGAGCGGCTGCGCGCCCTCGAACCCGCGACGTACCGCAACATTCGCCCCTACGACGACTACGTGCCCGAGGGCGGCGACTGGCGCACGCAATTCGCGCCGGAACTGGTGGCGAAATGGTAACGACGACCACGCAAGCGCAACTCTCACCCGAGGAACTGCAACGAGGCTGGCGCGACGCGCACGTGAAGCCGCTGTGGGAGATTCCGCTGGCGCACAAGCCCGACGGCGATTTCGGCTCGCCGGTGCTGTGGCCGTGGCGAACGATGGAACCGCTCGTGCAGCGCGCCATCGCGCTTGCGTCTCCGGCCAGTGCCGAACGCCGCGTGCTCTCGCTGATCGATCCGGACGGACACGAAGGCGACTTCCACACGACCACCAACCTCAACGCCGGATTGCAGATCTTGCTGCCGGGGGAAGTTGCGCGACCGCATCGGCACTCGATGGACGCGCTGCGCTTCGTGCTCGAAGGCGGCGGTGCGATCACCAAAGTCGACGGCACCCTCGCGCGGATGGAATTCGGCGATCTCGTGCTGACGCCCGGATGGTGCTGGCACGAGCACTGGCACGAAGGCACCGTGCCGATGGTCTGGCTCGACGTGCTCAACGTGCACGCGCACTTACACATGGGTACGTTTTCGTTCGAACCGGGACCGGCGCACGACGTGCCGGCGGCCGTCGACAGCTCCGCGTTCTCCAGCGCCAACGTCATCCCGGATCTTCCGGTCTCCGACATCTCGCCCGTCTTCCGCTATCCGCTCGACGAAGCCAAGCGTGCACTCGACGCGAGCGCTCCGGCACGCGACGGCGCGCGCCGCGTGCGTTACGTCAACCCGCTGACGGCGGGGCCTGTGATGCCGTTGCTCGACTGCTATCTCGTGCGGCTCGATCCGGGCGTCACGACGCTACCGTTCCGCACGAGCGCGCACAGCATCTGCACGGTCGTCGAAGGCAGCGGCTCGACGACGGCCGGCGGCGGAACCGTGAAATGGGAAGCGCGCGACATCTTCACCTTGCCGCACCGCGCGGCCGTAACGCACACCGCGGAAACGACCACGTACCTGTTCGTCGTCACTGATCGGGAGATTCTGCTCCGTCTCGGCCTGCTCGACGAAAAGGTCGGCTAAGTGGATTCACGTTCCGTGAATCCTTCGCGTTTGGGCTGCGCCCAAGCCGCCCGTGTTAGTTTATAAGAGGCCGCGCGCACGCCAGTAGCGTTCCGCGGCGGGATGTAGCGGAACGTCGTACGGCGCGTCCGGCGTGTTCTTGCACGTCACCGCTGCTTCGCGCGCAACGAGCGCCGCGCACATCATGTCCACGAGATCGTCCGCGGTGTCGGCGTGGACGAAAATCGCCCAGCCGCTGAAGTCGAGCGTGAGCATGCCGTTATCGAGGATGCGCCGCCGGTAGCCGAGCGCTTCCAGACGGGCCACGGCCGCCTCGCTGATCCCGAAGACGTTCATGCCCGCGGCGATGACCTCGGCCATCCACTCATCGGCGCCTTCATCGAAGATGCCGTCGAGCTCGCCCGCCACCAGCGCTTGGAACTTCGCCGACGCGGGATAGGGGATGCCGCCGCGTCCCTCGAGGCTGATGCCGCGCGCTTTGAGCGACGTGCGCGACTGCCCCGTCGCGGCGAGCACGTCGTCCATGATCGATTGCAAGGCATGTTCGGGTTCACCCCGCAGCGCGATCGTCAGCGGCCCTTGCGCTGCGGCCAGATCTTCCAGCGAACGCACGCCCGTGCGCGGATGCATCGCGAAGACGAGCCCGTCGGCCGAGGGCATGACCGCGATCGTTCGCACCGGCTGCGGCGTGCCCCACGGTGCATGTCCGCGATGGGCGATTGTGAGCGCGGCCGACGGATTGATGGTCGCGAGCGTAACCTTGCCCGAAGCCACGTCGGCGATTCCCTCGGGCGTGCTTGAATTCGAGAGCACCACTTCCGGAACGGCACCGGCGAAGCGAACGGTCATCTGGCGCTTGAACGGATCGGTCGCGGCCAGCTCGGCCGCGATGTCGAGTACGAGGCGCGCGCGCAGCGTTGGTGGTTGAATGGTCACGAAAAGGCGTTCTCCGCGCCGCTCTGAAAATCAGTCACGAACATGGCCCGCAAACGCCCGCGCACGCTGGTGATTCCGAAAGACCATCTCGATGCGCTCGCGCGCGACTTCGGCAAGGACTTCAATCCGGCCAACGCGCGCCTCTTCTTCGCCATCCGGGCCCTCGCGCAACGCATCAACGATCGCGCGAACGATTGGCTCGCGCCGCTCGAAACGACGGCGACCAAATTCAACTATCTGGTCACGCTCTACGCGAAACGCGAGACCGGCCTGACGCTGAACGATCTGAGCACGTTCGTGCACACGTCGAACGCGACCGTCACCTCGATGGTCGACTCGCTCGAACGCGATGGGCTCGTCACGCGCAATCAGAACCCGGCCGATCGGCGCAGCACCGTCGTTACCTTGACCCTAAAGGGGACCGCCTTGATCAAGAAAGCGTTTCTCAGGCACCACGCGGGGATCGATGCCGCGATGAAGCCGTTTTCCGCGAGCGAACGGCGCGCGTTGCTCGATCTCATCGTGCGGCTCGGCGCGAGCCTGGAGGAGTAGCCGAAGCCATGCACCGCATCGACGTACACAACCACATCTTCCCAACGCAATACCTCGCGACCGCCAAGGCCAAGGGCAAGATCGGCGAGGTCCTGAGCTCGCGTCCCGACATGATCGATTGGACTCCGGCTACCTCGCTCGAGGCGATGGACCGGAACGAAGTGCAGAAGGCGATCACCTCGGTGTCGACGCCCGGCGTATGGTGGGGCGATATCGCCGTTGCGCGCACGCTCGCGCGCCAGTGCAACGAGTTCTCCGCCGAAATGGCACGCAATCATCCCGGCCGTTTCGGCTTCTTCGCCTCGCTGCCGCTTCCCGATGTCGAAGCGAGCCTCGCCGAGATCGCGTATGCCTTGGACGAGCTGGGCGCGACCGGCATTCTCTTGATGACGAGCTACGGCGATCGCTGGCCCGGCGATGCGGCCTTCGAGCCGGTCTTCCGCGAACTCAATCGGCGTAAAGCGACGGTGTTCTTTCACCCGACCGTCGCGGATTGCTGCCGGGGGCTGATTCCCGACGTCGGCCCGTCGATGATCGAATACCCCATCGACTCCACCCGTGCCATCGTGAGCCTCTTGTCGAGCGGAACGTTCTCCGCGTGCCCGGACGTCACGTGCATCTTCTCGCACGGCGGCGGTGTGCTGCCGATGTTGGCCGCGCGCATCGCGCGCATTGCCGACCGTTCGCCCGTCAGCGGCCCGCGCTTACCGCACGGTGCGATGCACGAACTGCAGCGGCTGCGCTTCGACGTCGCATCGGCGACGAGCCCGCCGGCGCTCGACGCGCTACTGCGCTTCGCCCCGATCGAGAACATCCTCTTCGGCAGCGACTTCCCCTATCAGGACTTCGAAACGGCGATCGACGGCCTGCGCGACGGCGGCCTCACCGGCGCTCGCCTCGCGGCAATCGAATCCGGCAACGCCCAATCCGTGCTTACGCGGCCGGCGGCGTCCAGATGACGTCGTTCGCCGGGAACGGTTTGAGGTTGCCGTACTTGGCCATCGTGTTGATCACCGGCTGAATCTCGCTGCGCGAACTACACCGATGTCGCACGCGGCTTGGGCTGCCACGGCGAACGCGTCGAACTCCCCTCGGAAATCGTGCCGGCGCTCAAGCGCGCGATCGCGGCCACCGAAAACGGACAGCCGGCCGTGCTCGAGGTGATGTCGAAGGTTGAATACTCCTCGTCGCGCTTCGGCGCACCCGGCCCGTAGCTGCTAGAGCTTTACGATCAGATCGGTCGCCTTGAGCTGGCGGCCGATATATTTGTACTTGTAGCCCAGATCGAGATACGGCTGCAGCATGTCGGGCGTGAGCGCCGTCCCGTAGGGCGAGCGGTTCATCGTGCGCACGACTTCCGGATCGAGCTTCGCATACTTGGCCAGGCTCACGGCGCTCTCGTCGGGATGAGCGTTGGCCCAAACGGCAGTCGAGTAAATCGTCGCACGGAGGCGCCGCATCAGCGCGGCGTTCGCCACCAAGTAGTCCGGGCGCGCAAACCAGCCGCCGACCATGAAATGCTTGCCGTACACATCCATCGGATGACCGATGATGCGCACACCCCCTTCTTTCAGCACCGCGCTCAGCGTCGGCTCGGCGATGGGAACCGCCGCAACCGTGCCGCGTTTGAGCGCCGGCGCCATCGCCGAGAAGGGCAGCTCGACCAGATGCACGGTAGATGAATCTCCGCCGTTCTGATCGATCCACGCCACGACGTGCAACGAGTTCGAATCGCGGATCGCCGTAGTGCCGACCGTCTTGCCGTTGAGATCCTTGGCTTGCTGGATCGGCGAGTCGGCCGCCACGCACAAGGCAACTTCAGCCGGATTGTAGGTTGCCGCGACGGCGAAAAAGACGAACGGCACGCCGTGCTCGTAGGCGTTAGCCAGTGAGATCGGGTTCGTTATGCCGACGTCGATCGCGTTTCCGGCGAGCGCCGCCGTGACGCCGGCCCCGGTCGCAAACGGCTCGACGGTCGCGTTGAGGCCGTCGCGCGCAAAGAACCCGCGATCTTCGGCATAAAACGGTTCGGCATACGAGTCGTTCGGCGTCGACCCGATGCGGATCAGGCTCGCCGGCGGCGTTTGCGCGTTAGCGCTAGCGCCAAGCGTGATCTGAGCGGCGATCATCGCCAAGAACGACGAACGGGCATGCTTCACGATTGACAAGACCTCCGCGCTCCGGCATTCTGAACCCGTGATAAAGACGGTTCGTGTGGATGTGAGCGACGGAACGGAGATGATCCTTCACGTTGCAAATCCCTCGGGGGCGAGGGCCACGGGGAGCGGGATATTGGTCTTGCAAGAGGCCTTCGGTGTCAACGATTGGCTCACGTCAGTGGCTGAACGTTTGGCCGGACTCGGCATCGTTGCGGTAGCGCCCGAGCTCTATCACCGCAGCGGTCATGGGAGCGTCCTCTCGTACGACGCAACGAGCGAGGAGCGGTTGCCCTTTCGCAAGGCGGTGACGGCCGAGGGATTGGGCCTCGACATGCGCGCCGCATACGATTGGCTCGTGAGGCGCGCCGGCGGTGGGGTCGACGCGCAGCGCGTCGGCGCGGTCGGGTTCTGCATGGGCGGCCGCACGGCATTTCTCGCTAACGCACACGTTCCGCTCGCCGCGGCGATCTCGTTCTACGGCGGCAATATCCCGCAGTGGTTCGATCTCGTTACGCGTCAGCACGGGCCGCTGCTGATGTTCTGGGGCGCCCAGGACGAGAACATCACGCGCGAACAGCGCCGCCTCGTAGCCGACACGCTCAACCAAGCCGGCGTCGTGAACACCCAGGCCGTCTTCTCCGAGGCCGGCCACGGATTTTTTCGCGACGTGCGTGCCGATGCGTACGAACCGCGCGCCGCAGGACAGGCCTGGGCGATGAGTGTAGAATTTCTGCATCAAAACGGATTGCTCGCGAACTAGGAGAGAACGATGCCCAGCTTTACATGGAGCCCCGAACAGATCGCAGCGTTCGAGCAGAAACTGGCAACGCGCCCGCACTTCTGCCGCTTCAACCACGTGAGCTTGTTCGCGAAGGACGTCGAGCTGTCAACGAAGTTCTACGCCGAGGTTCTCGGCGGACGCATCGTCAATCAAGGCACGCCGAACTTTGCCGAGGTTGACGTGGCCGGAACGATCATCGGCCTCAGCGACGTACGCGGCGCCGTAGCCGCAGCCGATGCCGAATTTCCGCATATCGCCTTCCAGATCGAATCCGAACATTTTTTCCCGATGAAGAAATGGCTCGAAGACCATGGCGTGAAGACGCACGAGCCGTGGACGCGACATCACGTCGAGGGCTTGATGTACTTCAAAGATCCCTCCGGCAACCTCATCGAGATGTACTGCCCGAAGTTCGAGGGTGCGAAGGATCTGCAAAAGTCCGGGACGATCATCGGCGTCACCGACCTCGCAAACCTCGACTACGAGTGGGATGCGAAGCTGGCCGAACCCGTCGCCTCATGAACCGCCGAGCTCTGATCGGGGCGGGAACTGCGGCGCTCTTCGTGGGACAACGTTCGCCGGCGCGCGCGCAATCCTCCGCTCCGATACGCATCGGCATCAATCTCAACGATTCGAGCTTGGGGCCGGCCTATGCAGTCGAGCAAGGTCTCTTTCGCCAAGCCGGACTCAACGTTGAGCTCCAGAACTTCTCGAACACGAACGCGACGGCCCAAGCAATCGTGGCCGGCGCACTCGACGTCGGCGTCGTCGACTGCATAACGGTTGCAAACGCCTTCATACACGGCTTTCCCCTCGCCGCGTTCGCCGGCGGCTGTCTCTTCGCCAAGACCAGCCCGACACTTGTCATGGTCACCACCAAGACGAGCGCGATCCACACCCCGCGCGACCTCGAGAATCAGACCGTCGCCGTACCGGCTCTCAAGGGCTTAAGTGCCAGTATGGCCGTCGAATGGCTGCGCGTGAACGGCGCGGACCCGGCCAAGGTGAAGTTTATCGAGCTGCCGTTTCCCGACATGAATACCGATCTCGAGCGCGGGTCCATCGCGGCGGCACTGCAAGGTGAGCCGTTCTTAAGTAATGCGAGAGCCGAGCAGCGCGCCATCGGCATACCGTTCGAAGCGATGGGCAAGCCGTTCTACATCAACGTCTACGCCGCATCGCGCGATTGGCTGACGAACAACGGTCCGGCCGCGCATCGGCTCGCCGGGATCCTTTACGATGTCGCACGCTGGGTCAACACGCACCGGCCGGAATCGGCCACGATCGAAAGCCGCCTGACGAAGCTTCCGCTCGACGTCGCCCAAACGATGGCCCGCAACGTGTTCGCCACGTCGTTCGACATACAACTCATGGAGCCGATTCTCGACGTAGGAATCCGCTACCAGCTCACCGCGCGCGCCGTCCACGCGCAAGAGATCGCCTTTACCGTTTAGCCGCTACGGTGTGACCGGGGTGCGCCAAACGTCGTGCGGGTTTTCGCCGGCCGGCACGCGCGAGCTGCGCACCACGAGATCGCGGCACGGGTTCGGCGTTTCCGGGTCGGTCATGAGCGGCCGGCCGCCCTGGGTGACGGTTTCGATGTTCGCGAGCATCTGACGGCGCATCGCGATCAAGCCTTTGTCGGTCGTCGCGAGATGCTCAGTCGTGCGGTCGAGCACGCGGCCTTGGCTTTCGACCGCGAAGCGGTCGTGATCCTGAAAATTGCGGCCCATGCCGGTAAAGGTGCGCGCGTGCTGTTCGTCGCGGTTCTGCAGGTAGCGGTTGCGCGCCGCGCGCGGGCGTTCGTACGACGTTTCCGTGGTGAAGTCGTTCTGCGAGCGTTCGAGGAACGCGACATCGACCGGACCGTCGAGGCGGAACATGATGCGATACTTCCAGTGCGTGACGTCATCGATCGGGATGTGAAAGTGCATGCTGTAGTGCAAGTTCTCATCGAGCTGCTGCACCTTCGGGTCGACCACCTGGCCGGCCGGAAACGCCGAGCCGTTGGGCATGATGAAGTTGCTGACGCGCACGTACTTCTCACCATCGCCAGTATCGCGAATCGCATACAAGCGCAAGCCGAACGTGGTTTCTTCGACATCGATCTGCGGCGCCGCGTCGATGCTCGTGAGCAGATGGCTCTGGCGCGGCGGACCGTCGAACTCGAAGGTGCGATGCAAGAACGAAAGATGTTGCGGGTCGACGTTGCCTTCGTTGCCCTGCAGGTAGTTGCACTCGTGCAGCAGCTTCGTTGCCCAGCTGTTTTCGCCCGGCGCCACGAGCCACGGCAGGTCCGGGAGCGGCGGCGGTTCGCCGGGGCCGAGATACGCCCAGATGATGCCGCCGGCGTCGCGCGCCGGATAGGCCGGTTGCTTGATGCGCGCGCGATACGTGCTCTCGGCCGGCTCGCCCGGCTGTTCCAAACACGTGCCGTCGCCACCGAAACGCCAACCGTGGTACAGGCACCTCAGCGTGCCGTTCTCGACGCGTCCGTAGCTCAGATCCGCTTTGCGGTGCGTGCAATGCAGATCGAGCATCGACGGGGCGCCGTTCGCATCGCGAAAGAGCACAAAGTCTTCGGAGAGCAAACGCGCGTAGATCGGATCGGCGCCGAGTTCGCTCGAGAGCGCGGCGGGTTGCCAGTAACGGCGCATGAACGCTCCGCCGGGCGTGCCCGGACCGGTCTGCGTCAGCAGCGCATTTTCTTCAGCGGTAAGCACGGGATGTTTCCTTGACGCGGACCGGGCGCGGCACCTGCCCACGGCGAAGGCAGCCGCGATGATTCGCCTCAAGCGCCGCCAAGTACTCGCCCTGGGAACGAGCGCACTCGCGCTCGGATTCACGCGGGCCGTGAGCGCGCAAACGGCCGCACCGGTGCGCGTCGGGGTAGCACTGAACGACCCCTACATGGAGCCGTTCTACGCCCGCGATCGCGGCTTCTTCAGCACCGCCGGCGTGAGCGTCGACATCGGGCCGCTCGCCAACGGCGGCCGGATTCTGCAAGGCGTCGCGGGCGGCGCGATCGACGTCGGCGTCGGCGAACTCACCCAAATCGCCAACGCGATCGAGCACGGCGTGCCGCTGGCCGTTTTCGCCGGCGGCGCCATACAGAGGCCCGAAGATCCGACGCTGATCCTGTGCGTCGCGAAAGACGCGCGCATCCGCAACGCCAAAGATCTCGAGGGTCAAACCGTCGCGGTCAGCACGCTGAACTCGTTGCCCGCAGCGGCAACGATGTTGTGGCTCGAAAAGGGCGGCGCCGATCTCTCCAAAGTGAAGCTGTTCGAATTGCCGCTCGGCGAGATGGGTCCGGCGCTCGCGCGCGGCACCGTTGCCGCCGCGCTGATGGGCGAACCGTTCATCACCGACAACAAAGACACCGTGAAGCATCTCTCCGTGCCGTTCGACAGCGTGGCCCCGAGCTTCTACATCGGCTGCTGGTACGCGCAACGCGATTGGCTCACGAAGAACGCGGATACGGCGAAACGGTTTGCATCGGCGATCTACGCGGCCGGCGGCTGGGCGAACACGCACCGCTCGGATTCGGCGGTGATCGAAGCCAACTACGTCAAGCTCGACGCGGCACGTCTGGCAACGATGCCGCGCAACACCTTCGCGCAAGGGCTCGATCCGAAGCTGATGCAGCCGGTCCTCGACCTCGCGCTGCGCTATAAGATGTTGGCAACCCCGCTCTTGGCGGCCAATATCATCGCCGCATGAATCTTCTCGGTGTTGCCCTCTTGCCCGGCCTGCGCGATGGCGCTGGTCTGCGGGGCCATCGTGAACACTTCGCTGATGCTCGTGTAATCGTGGTAGCCCATCCGCGCTAGCGGCCGGATCCGTTCGATATCGAGCCGTCCGTCGGGCCGGATGTAGCCGTCGGCGATGTGCACCGCGACCACCCGCCCGATGATCAGCGTAAAGCTGCCCATAGGCGAGTCGCCGGGAATGAACACGGTGGTGTGCAGCTTACACTCGAAGTTGACCGGTGATTCGGCCACGCGCGGCGGCTTCACTAAACATGACGCCGCCTTGGTCAGCCCGGTCACTTCGAACTCATCGATCTCCGGGCCGAACTCGCGCGACGATATGACGACCGCTTCGCGCAGATCGTACGTCGCCATGTTCCAGACGAACTCGCCGGTGCGCTCGATGTTGACGACCGTATCTTTTTCGCGCCCGTCGAAGTTCGCGTTGCACGCCGCCATCACGTAGGGCGGGTCGAACGTGGCATTGTTGAACTGGCTGAACGGAGCGAGGTTCGCGACGCCGTCCACCGAGAGCGTCGAGAGCCAGCCGATCGGCCGGGGCACGACGCACGATTTGAACGGATCGAAGGGCAAGCCGTGGTGCGACGTGCCCGGTTCGTAATACATCGCGAGAACCTCCTCGCTGGGGACTATGCGGTTGAGGCGGTGGCCTTCACGCGGGTCGGGTCGATCTTCACGCCGGGGCCCATCGTGCTCGCGAGCGTGATCGAGCGCAGGTAGGTGCCCTT
>Ga0182030_10000112_pt1 | contig 125017 bp, 98 predicted proteins | sample 812S3MmetaG_FD_121299 | JGI IMG/M metagenome (GOLD analysis project Ga0182030, IMG submission 121299) | Permafrost microbial communities from Stordalen Mire, Sweden - 812S3M metaG (Illumina Assembly) | ecosystem: Environmental > Terrestrial > Soil > Wetlands > Permafrost | place: Sweden... | reverse complement strand
GGTACACAGAGGTACACAGAGGTTCACGGAGGAACCCGAAGAGCCCAATCAGCGTTTCTCGAGGCGTGCTCCGTGACTCCGCGGTGACCGAAGCTATTGGCCGCCTGCGGCAGGTTCCGGGCCGGCGTAGTAGCCGCTCTTGGTGCGTACGGTGAGTTTACTGCCGTGGTCGGGCGACTTGGCTTCCACTTTTACTTCGCGATATCCACCTTGGTTTTTTGACGTCGCGGGTTTGTATCCGATGGTGTATTGGCTACGGATGTCGTGCGCGATGGTGCGAGTGATGGCATCGACCTCGTCGAGCGTTTTGGGCAGGAAGGCGATGCCGCCGGTTTTGTCGCACATGACCTGGAGGGCACGCTTCGCGTGTTTGGAGTGATCCTCTAAAATGCCGATGGCATAGACGGTCGGCCCATTTTCGGCCTGTAAGCGCCGCACAGCCTGCTCCAGCGTCTCACTGCTTTCGTTGTCATCGCCATCGGTGACCACGAAAATCACTTTCTCTTCGAGCTTCGCGCCTTCTTTCAAGTGAGTGGCAGAAGCGACCACGGCATCGTAAAGAGCGGTGCCGCCGCGCGCTTCGATCTTCTCCAGCCCTTCTTTGAGCTTATCGATGTTGGAAGTGAAATCCTGGTCGAGATAGTATTCGTCGTTGAAGTTGACGACGCAGACCTCGTCATTCGGATTGGACGCGCGAACAAGATTCAGCGCGGCCGCATTCACCTTGTCGCGTTTCTCGCGCATAGACCCCGAGTTGTCGACAACGATGCACATGGCGACGGGAATATCTTCATGGCGGAACGAGGTGATCGTCTGGGGGTGACCGTCCTCGAAAACACTGAAGCTGCTTTTGTCGAGATTGGTGACGATGTGCTGCTTGTTGTCGATGACGGTGGCGTGCAGCACAACCTCTTCCACTTCTTTCTTGAAGACAAATACACCGCTGTTGTCGCTGGAATCAGGCGCCGGAGTGGCATTCTGGGGCGGGGCCTGATTGGCTGGCGCGCTCGGCTGCGCGGAGGCACTGCCGTTCGCCTGATCGGCGGCAGGCGCGGGGCTTGTGCCAGGAGGTGCTGCCGGAGCAGGAGCGCCGGCTTGAGCGTTCGCAAAACAACACGTAATCAGCAGCAGAAACAGCAGTAGGACGTTGTCATTCCGTCGGCGCATAGTAACCCGTCTTCGCATAGACCCGCAGCGGCGGTAACCCCTTCGGAGGATTCAACTTAACTTTAATCTTACGCCATTTGCCGTCATGAACCGGGTTCTTAGGACGGTACCCAAGCACATATTGGTTGCGTAACTCGATGCCTATTTTTGTGGAAACATCGGCCAGATCGTTTGGATTATCGATGGTAAAAGCGCGGCCGCCGGTCAGTTCCGTCACATCGCTCAGGAGAGCTGGCCCCAGGCGCTCTTCCTCGGTCGGAAAATAGTGATCGTAAATGCCGATGGCATAGATCAGCACGTCGGCTTCTTTCACCATCGAGCGAATTTCACCTTCGGTATAGCGGCTATGGTTGTCACCGCCATCGGAAATAATCAGCAGGGCCTTTTTCGGATATTTCGCCTGCCGCATCTTGGTGACGCCCAGATAAATCGCGTCGAGCAGCGCAGTGCGGCCCTTGGGAACCGTATAGACGAGCTTGCCCTGGATGTCATCGACCGAACTGGTGAAGTCGGAAATCTCCTCCGGCTTGTCGGCGAAAGTGATCATGAAAAATTCGTCCTGCGGGTTAGCGGTTTTAAAGAACTCGATCACCGCATCGCGGGCACGATCGATCTTGCTGCCCATGCTGCCGCTCATATCGAAGATCACGCCAAGCGAGACGGGAGCATCCTCACTGGAGAAGGTCTTGATTTCCTGAGCTTCCTTACCCTCGAAAAGATTGAAATTCTCGCGGTCGAGGCCGGTGACGAGCCGGTTCAGCGGATCGGTGATGGTGACCGGCACGAGGACCAGATTCACATCGACTTTGTAGGGCTTGGTATGCGTGCGCAGCGAGGGATCGCCTTGCGGCTCCAGGGGCGGCGGAGGTTGAATCCTCGGCTGAATATGCACATCTTCGATTGAATTCTGGGCAAAGGAATCTTGCGCAAAAACCAGGAAGACATAGGACGCACAGAGGGACAACAGAAACGAGCGAACCAACAAAGCCGAGAACCGTTTGCCGCACAGCATAGGCCCTACTTAAGTCAGTGCGAATACGCGCCCGGAAAAATCGAGCCGGCCCCACAAGCCAAGCCCGACAACCTCTCTCAGCGGATACTAGCACAGTCGGAAAGAAGAGTTGAGCGCTTTTTCGCGCTTGCAAGGCTCAGATTCGGATTCTTTGGAAGCGGTTGTCCGGCGGGCGGAAACGGGAAGACTTCGCCAAGGGAAACTTTGATTAAGAATCGGCAAAAGGCATAACCACTGGGTACACAGGGTGCACGGAGGAAGGCTGGATTCGTAGGTTGAAGCGATGTGCAGAATTTTGCCGCAATTAAAGATTTTTCTCGCACCAGCGCTGGAGGACAAACAAGGCCCAGGGGCGCGACCACGATGTCTGGCCGGCCAGAAATCGATCCCAGACATCGGCGACGGCGCGTGGACTAAGGAGTGGGAGCGGCTCGGCCTGGCTTTGCAGCGTTTGCTCAATCAGAGGCTTGAGATCGGCGCGCATCCACCGTTCCCATGGCAAGGTAAATCCGCGCTTGGGACGATCGACAATTTCGCGCGGAAGTTCAACGCCGAGCCCCCTCAGCAACAGGCCTTTTGGCGACCCGCCCTCCAACTTGAGCTTGCCGGGAATAGAGAAACAAGCCCTGACGAGTGCCTCATCGAGAAAGGGAACACGCATTTCCAATCCGTGGGCCATACTCATGGAATCGGAATCGCGCAGAAGAGTGTTACGCATATAGCAGGTGGTTTCGAGCCAGGAAACGCGATTCATGGGGTCAAGCGACGCACAGGCCGCGAGGGCACCTCGTTCTAAGTCTGCCAACTCGCGCTCCGCGAGTACGGCATCGGCCGCAAACAGCGCCTTGCGCTCATCAGGAGTAAAGAGAGTGCGTGCCAGGAAATAAGGATGCGATAACTCGCGATCAGCAAGCGCAGAGAGCTTTCGAGTTCGGTCGCTGTTCTTCGCCAGAAGGGCAATCGACGCGGCGACGGGCTTGCGCAATGCCGACGGCATTTTTGCGAAGCGGGCAGCGGCTTTCTCCATTCGCGGTACGCGGCGGAAGTTCGAATAGCCGGCGAACATTTCGTCGGCACCCAGACCGCATAGAGCGACCTTGATGCGCTCGTCGTGGGCTTTGGAAGAAATCAGCCAAGTGTTGATGCCGTCGATGGTTGGCTGATCCATAGCGCTGAGAGCTTCGGGCAGGCTGGCGAGCGCACTTTGCTCCGAGACCATAATTTCGTGGTGATCGGTTGCAAAACGGTCGGCAACAATGCGCGAATATGCGGCTTCGTTGAATTCTTCTTCGCGAAAAATGAGCGAAAAAGTTGTGGCGCGAATGCCAGCCTGGCTCATCACTGCGACGAGGCTGCTGGAATCAATGCCACCGGAGAGGAATACACCGACGGGAACATCACTGACGAGATGCGAGAGCACAGCATTGCGAAGAAGATCGGGGAGGGCTTGCACGGCGGTTTCGGAGCTTTGGCCAGCGGAATCGTGCCCGGCGGAGTTCGCGATCGAGGCTGTGAGCGGCGGCGAGAATCGGCGCGCTTCGAGGTGTCCGCCGTCCGGAGAAACGGGGGGAACGACGGAAACGATGTGGCCGGGAGGGACGGCGGAAATTCCTTCGATGATGGTGCGCGGCTCGTAGACGGAGCCGAAGGCCAGAAAGCTGAAGAGGCCGTGAGGATCGAGTTGGCGCGGGATGAGGCCGGTGCGCAGGAGCGCGCGAACTTCGGATGCGAAAAGAAACTTGTCGCCGGAATGAAAGTAGTAAAGCGGCTTGATGCCCAGGGGATCACGCGCGAGCAGCAGGAGTTGGCGCTGTTCATCCCAGAGCGCGAGGGCAAATATGCCGCGCAGGCGCTGGAATGAATCTTCTCCCCAAACGCGGTAGGCAGCGAGGATCACCTCGGTATCGGAGTGGCTATTGAAGCTAGCGCCCGCGGATTCCAGTTGCGCACGAAGTTCGCGAAAGTTGTAGATCTCGCCGTTGAAGACGATCCAGTTGCCGGTCGCGGGATCGCGCATGGGCTGCTGGCCGAGCGGCGAAAGATCAATGATGGACAGGCGCGTGTGCGCAAGACCAAGTTCTCCGCCGGACGGGATAGGAATAATGGTTGTGCCGGAATCGTCAGGACCGCGATGACGCAGGGATTGCGCGGCGGTATCGAGAGTTTCCCGCTTGATGCGCTCGGGGGTGAGGATGCCGAAGATTCCACACATGGAGTAAAACTTTGACGCGAAACTTTTATCCGATATCCGAAGAAGAGAGGATAAACCACGGAAGGCACGGAGGACACAGAGGGGCGCCTTATCGGTCGAGCGACCTTGTTATTTGAGCCAACGACTCTTAAGTTGGACGCCTCGACGTATAGCTAGTGGGGAAGGTCGCGGGATTCGGCGGGCTCGTGGCGAGCACCGTTGCTGACGTAAAGGCGGCTATTCCCTTCCGGTGTCCGCACTCGCTTACGCCAGCATTCTTCCGAGTGCTCGCCGCCTTTTTGCCCAAAGAAGATCGACCAGACCGGAGTACATGAACCGATATTCGGCGGGGGAATATCGCGATTCGATTTCTTTGCGCCAGATTAGAAGAGAGGAATCGTTGGCCAGGTCGACGGTTCCCGGACAGGGCGAAAAACAGAAACAATGGGATTGTTGAACCGCCTGCCAGGATGCGCGATCAATCGAATTCCAGGAATACGGCCAGGCAAACGCTTCGGCGGGGTTGCCTGTCCAGAGCGCGATTTGGTCGGCGCTGTCACGAATCTCACGCTGCAAATCAGCGGGCGAAATTCCTGCCAGACGAGCGTGCGACAGAGTGTGGCTACCGACCCAGTGGCCTCGGCGAACCAGGTCGGCGAGTTGGGAGGGCCTCATCGGCATCCAGATTTCATCTTCGGCATCAGCAGGTTGGGATTCACCGCGATTGGCAGTGGTGCGTTGGGTTTTGCGTATATCGATTTTTGAATAGTAGTAGTCTTTTGCGGCGTCGCCTTGTAGGCCGATGAATTCGGTCACGACGAAAAATATGCCCCGGGCGTTGAAAGACTCGAGGAGGGGCGCGGCGACGAGATAATTGCTCTCGCGGCCATCGTCAAAGGTAAACAACACGGCGGGCTTCGAGCCGGGCCAGGTGCCCGTTCTGGTTTCGAGAGCGCGGGCAAACAACTCTGGAGTGATGATGGTGAAATGCTCGGCGACCCACTCGATCTGCTGGCGCAGTTCGACCGCGTCTGGTGTTTCGTGCATCTCGACGACGACGATCCGGGAATTGGCACGGCCGCGTTGCAGCGAGAGCGCGAGTTCGTGCAGGCGCAGGCGGGATGCAGCCTTCAACGCGAGATTGCGAGCCCGGGTTCTCAATGGCAAGTTCGGCTCCGGAGTTTGGGACATTTCGGTTCGATATCGACCTAAATCGTAACCACGGAGGACACCGAGTACACGGAGATCCTTCCCCCAATCATGGTTAGATAATCCAGTCGCCGTCGGCTGGGATGAAGTAGCGCTCGCCGGGCGGAAGGACGCCGCGCCGGTCAAGCAGCCAGCCGTTGGGAGCTTCGAATTCGCGGCGCCGAAAACCGGCTTGGAGCAGCGCATTCTGGCACGCTGCATCAAGGCAGCGCGCGACGATCACATCCACATTGTCGCGATATTTTTCGTGGAGAGCACCGAGGATCGCCGCGAGCGCCTCGGGATCGGGCTTCGGAAACGCGTCGAGCAGATTGAGTGCGCGAATTTGCCGGCGCTGACCACGCCGCCTCTCATTGACGGCAATGAACACACATCTTGGCGTCTTGCGATTGCGGAACGCGAACAGCGAGATCGACGGATCGCGTTGCGAGAAGTATCGCCAACGGATATACGATTCGTTTCTGAGCGCAGAAAAGCAATCTGAGGCATCGAGCAGAGGCAGCTCCATCACTTCTTCGACCGAGGACAAACGAACCAGGCAGCTTTCGGGATCGCGGGGAAGCCGGAGATTGCGAACATGGCGCAGGCACGCGGTCGCGGCGCCAACTGCGCGTGCCAGCCGGTTACTTGCTACGCGGCGGGCGATAACCTCTTCGACAACCGGCGGCCAATTGACCACTCCTAACAATTCATGATCGGAGTGCGCAATTGGAGTCGCGCAGCGGGCCTTCCATAGTTGCGCGGCAATGGCATTAGCGGAATTTCCGAATATAGGCCATTGCTGGGCGATGCGCGTGAACTTGAGAAACAGAGCGCCGCCGAAACCGCGATGAAATTCATTCACATAAAAACAGGTCGATCCCAGAAGCAATATTGGATTTGAGCCGAACGTGAACACCTGCGGAAGATAGAGAATGCAGCCCACGAGCGCGCCGCTGGTTGAGCGCACGCCGCAGCCGAGTGGTACGAGCTTATGGCGCGCGGGATTTTCCAGCAGCAACCAAGTCAGACGATCCAGCACTGCGTCGCCTGCTTGCCCGGATTGCTCGGCAACGAAGGCGGCGATCTCCGGCAAATCGCTTTCCGCCAAATCCACCAGGCTTGGGGTTGAAGATAGAACGCTGGGATTAGCCGCGGTCATGATTTTGCGACGCCGCGGTAAAGATCGGACAGGCGGCGTACCTGATCTGACAGTGTAAAACCGGCGAGGATGGTTTGGCGCGCATTAGTTCCGAGGCAAGTTCGTAGATCGGGCGAGCACAAAAGCTGACGCAACGCGTCGGCCATTTCTGATATGCCATCAATCGGGATGAGCCAGCCATTCTTCCCGTGCTGGATAACTTCTCCAATGCCCTGCCCTTCGCAGGCAATCACGGGTTTCGCTGAAGCCATCGCTTCGAGATAGGCGCAGCCCAGGCCTTCAAAGCGGCTGGGCAGCGCGAAGATAGTGCATTCGCGCATGGCCGTGGCAACGGCTTGACGATCCTGGCGACCGAGAAAGGAAATTTTATTGGCGATGCCCAGTTGGCGTGCAAGATCGGCGAATAGGCTTTGGTCCTGGCCTTCTCCAATGATCGCGCAACGCAGGGTTGGGAACTCGGGTTTGATTTGCGCTAGGGCCTTGAGGACGACTTCGTGTCCTTTGCCGCGGAGAAGATTGCCAACCATCAGGATGGTGGGAGGGCGATCGGTGACCGGGGTTTCTTCGGGAAAAAACATTTGCGGATCTACGCCGTTATAGATCACGCAGCTTGCGACTGGACGAGGCATTCCGTTTTGCAGAATTTCTTCGATCATGCGGCTGACGCAGACTACGGAGGACGCGCGACTGTAGATTTTGGCGGAGAGTTTTGCGCGGCGTTCGGCGGCGGACGTTCCCGGCTCGAAGCAATTATTGAAGACATCGAGCCCGTGGATCGTGACGACGAACGGGATACCTGATCGTTCGGAGAGCAGGAGAGCGGCGTGGGCGCATGGCAGAGTCGCGTGTGCGTGAATCAGGTCAATCGCATTGTTTCGATGGAGCTGCTGCACGAACGGAATGAGCCGGTGGTAGAGAAAGAACCCGGCAGTAGTGAGGCCGAAATTTCCTGGGATCGTGAAATAGCGCAGCCACTCGGCGGCCGCGGATGGCAGCGGACGGCGGCGTTTACGATGAAGCGGAGAGACCCCGATGACGGTGGAACGCAGATTGAACTCGGCGAAGCGCTCGATTGGCTCCGAGACATAAGATCCGTAAACCGGATTCGAAGCGAACGGAAAAAACGGAGTGAGCGTGAGGATGTGAAGCGCACGGCCTGAGCGCGGACTTGGAGAATCCGTTTGCGCGATGTCTTTCGGCAACGTGAGATGGAGTGTGGATGTCATCCGGGCAATCGCGATTCAGCAAGGCTATCCGACTTTACTGGTGCGATCCAGAGATTTTTGGGCGCGAGCTACCGCAACTAATTCGGCGATGCCGCCGATGGTTGAGAAACGCGGGTCTTGCATTTCCGCTTCGGAAAACTGGATGGCGAAACGGTCTTCGAGTTCGCTTACAAATTGGACGATCTCAAGCGAGGTGAGCAAGCCGGCTTCGAGATAGTTCACGCTCAAAATCTCGTTCAAGATCTGCGGGCGCAGGCCACTCAGTTTGCCGCGTGATGAAAACCACTCTGTGACCCAACTCGAAATTTCCTGGCTCACGAGACTACCTTTCGATGGCGATGCAGCGCGCGGGCGATCCGTCGGCGCCTTTGATTTTGAGCGGCAGAACGACGAGTTCAACCACCGGCTTGGACAACGCTCGAAGATTGCATAAATATTCGACCAACACAACCTCGGCACCGAGAAGGATTTTATGATTGGGAGAATCGTTGCCGCTGGCGCGTGAATGCGCGGGATTGTCGGGCGAAGGCGTATCCATTGCGATCAGGCGGCATCCCGCATCCACCAGCCAACGGGCGGCTTCCTGCGAAAAAAAAGGATAACTGTTGTAGTAGGACATCTTGCCAAAGTGGTCGGACCAGTCGGTGCGCAGGATGAGGCGAGTGGGAACTTTGGCGCCGAGTTTTTCCTTGAGCGCGGCGACGCCAATTTCCTGATTGGGTTGGGCTGGGGCGAAGTTAATTACCGCGGCTTCGCCAACGAGAATATCGAGCGGAACCTCATCGATGCTTTTGCCGTTTGGAATGAAGTGCAGAGGAGCATCGGTGTGCGTGCCGGTGTGCGTGCCGAGTACGAGTTTGCGAGTTTCCCTGCCCTCGACTCCGTGACGGCCAAGAATGCTGATTTCCACGACCGGATGCCAGTGCGTGGGGAAGGTCATCATGCCTTCGTGAAGAGTGAGCGAGAGATCGATAATCTTCATGCGCCGGTGCCTTGCCTGGCGAGATTCGCCGCCGCTTCGGATGAAGCCGGGGAAGCAACCTGGAGTTTTCCCCAAACTAATTCCCGCAAGCGGACTTTTTGAATTTTACCGTTCGACGTGCGCGGGAATTCGTCGATTGCCATGTAGCGGGATGGCTGCTGATGCGCAGCCAGGGCCTGCTTGCATTGCGCCATGACAGGCCCGATAACAGAGTCCAGGGTGACTTCGGGCTCGAGCTTCAGGACCGCGACGATATCTTCGCCGTAGAGTTCATGGGGCACGCTGACTACGGCTGCATCGACGACGTGAGCGGCGCGGAGCAGGACTTCCTCGATGGCGGCGGGGCTGATATTAATGCCACCGCGAATAATCAGATCTTTCTTTCTGCCGGTGATGAAGAGCGAATCCGTTTCGCCGATGCGGCCGATGTCGCCGGTGGGAAACCAATTATTCGCATCGACCTTGTTGAGATCGCCGTTCTCGGAAAGATAGCCAGCCATCAAATCGGGCGTCAGAAGCTGGATTTCGCCTTCTTCGCCGGGCGAAACTTCCGAGCCGCGGTCGTCACAGAGGCGCAGGCGGATTCCGGGTAAAGGGTCGCCAACGTAGCCTTGAGAGTTTTCTTGTGCGCCAGCGTACGAACCAGTGGACGAGTTAGAGCGTGCGGTCACGAACAGAGTTTCCGACAATCCATAGTTCTCAGTGAGCGCAATTCCGTAGCGCGATTCGAACTCGGCCTTCACTTTTGCCGGGAGCGGTGCGAATCCAACAAACGTTTTACGTATGGACGAACGGCAATATTCCTCGCCCTGATGGCCGCGATCCATTTTCAGGAGAATCGAAAGGACCGTGGGCGCGAGCCACAGCGTGTTGACTTGGAATTTTGCGGCTTTCTCCCAGAACGTAATGCTGGAGCGTGCGTCAAAGACATGATCGACGACCACACTAGCTCCGGTGAGGAACGGGAGAAGCAGCAGGTTGTAGAGGCCGCCCATGTAGGCCATGCTCAGGGTGAGGTAGAAGCGGGAATCGGAATCGATGGCTTGGGCTTCGGCGAAGGCGGTGGCATTGCGAACCATGCGGTCGAGCCGGTGCGCGAGACCTTTGGGCCTGGCGGTTGTGCCGGATGTGTAGACAATGAGCGCAAGATCGTCGGCGGCGGACTCGCTGAATGGGACGAAGGCGGGGGGACTTTCGAGTTGCTTGAGATCGATGACGGAATCGGGCGAGGACGTTATTGGATCCTGCGACGTTGATAAGAGGATTGGGCGATCCAATATGCCGGCGAATTTTTGCCGGGACGAGGAATTTGCCACCGTCGACTTCGGGCGGCAGTTCGTGAGAATGTATTGCGCTTCGGCCGAACTGAGATTGGGGTTGACCGGAACGATGGTTGCGCCGACGTAGAGGCATCCAAAATAGAGAGCGGCAAGCTCTGTGCAGTTGGGAACGATGGTAGCGACGCGATCTCCGCGGCTGACGCCGTGTTCGCGAAGATATGCTGCGATAGCACACGCTTGTTCGTGAAACTGGGCGCAGGTGATTTCGCGGCCAGTGAAGGCATCGACCAGGAATACGTGCTGGGCGGAAATACGAATGCGGTCGTTAATCAGGGCGGCGATTCGACCGTCGTTTTCATTGGCGGACCGATCGCGAAGCGTCATTCCGCGACCGCCATCTTGGCCTGTTGGGCAGCGGCCAGCAGGTTCGAAATCGCGGTCCAGCGCGCAACCTGACCGTGATAGGCCTGGCTTGGGTCGATGCGGAGAATGTTGCGGTGCGGAAGATCCTGCTGCAAGCGCGGGAAGTAACCATCTGTAATGAACACGGCATTGGACGAGGCGAATTGGTCGATCGCAGCGGCATCGGCAGCGCTCGGTGGACACAGGAACAGCGCCGCGGTCACGCCTAGATCGAGATGCATACGATCGGAGAAGTCCGCGATTTCCCAGGCATTCGGAGGCGCGTTGGCAGGCAGACTTCCGCGAACGGCGACGCTGTGGAATATCTGAGAATAGCGGGTGAGGGACTCGCTGGACGGATTGCCGTATACGAGCAGGCAGATATCGCCGTGGCGCTGGGCGATATTCAGCAGAATTTCTTCTTCAAAAGCGGCGCGAAGATGCCGGGAGCGAATCGGCACGACGCGGCCATCGCCGACTGACTTGCGAATGATGCTCATGTGTTCGCCGGCCCATTGCCCTCCGTCGAGATCGAACAGATAGAGGGCTATGGTGTCGCGAGTAAGATCCAGAACCTGCTGCAACAATTCCAGCGATCCAAAGGTCACGCGGCCGATGACGGTCGCATCGTCAGCCGGAACTGAGCCGGCCAGAACCAGATCGGCGAGAACGAAATCGGGATGCGCTCTTTCGGAGGGCACAAGTTCGAGCACAGGCTTGGCCCTGCGCTTGGCGCAAGTGACGCTCATGCCTTCGACAAGCGCGCGCACTGCCTGGAGCGAGGAGCTGATAGCGTGTTCGGAAATGCCGGCCGCACAGAAGGAGATCAACGCTGGGTCACGAGTAGCCTTCGGCGCTTTGGGCAAACTCCGCGCAACTCGCTCCAGATCGGAATCGTTCAACTCGAGCGGATTCATCTTTCCCATTGCAGCGACAAGGCGGCGCGAATCCACACCGTGAGCCTTGGCAGCGGCGGCCACTTTGGGGAGGAACGAAGAATGGAAGCGGCTGTATCCCATGGCAACAGACATCATGTCGTAGAGCTGCATCTGCGACATGAGCGGACTGAGAAATTGCTCGGCTGCGTCCATCACTTCGAAGAGATCGATGCCAGTTTCAATTCCAAGATTACTGAACACGGCGAGGACGACTTCGGTTGGAACATTGCCGGAGCTTCGGCCCAAACCGTAGAGGGTGGCATCGATCATAGTCGCGCCGCAGCGGAAGGCTTCGACGCTGTTGGCGACCGCAAATTGCAGATTGCTGTGACCGTGGAAACCGAGGGCGCATTCGCAAAGGGCGCGCGCAGCGGTCAGATAGCGCCGGACATCTTCCGGGAACATGCTGCCGGCTGAGTCTACGCAGTAGACCACTTCCGCGCCGGCCGACTCGCCCGCTTTTGCTTTCACCGCGAAGTCGTCCGGAGTGATGCCGTAGCTCTTCATGAAGTTCAGGCACGGCACGAGCCCGAGCTTGCGAGCAAGTTCGATGTAGGGATAGGACTGCTCGATTTCGGAAGCATTGCAACCGATGCGCACGAAGTCGAGACCGGCGGCGCGTGCGCGCTTCAGATCGTCGGCGGCGCCGATACCGGGGATGAAGAAAGAGCCGATCTTCGGGGACGGCGATGGCGACGATGACTGGGACGACAATGGCGACGACATGGGTGGCGCCGTGAAAGCCGCGGTGGCAGCGCGCTTTGCGGATTCGATTAGACGCTCATCGCTCGCCGGCATGGAGCCTTTGCCGGCGCGAGCCGCGCCTAAACCCAAGCCGTGGCCGACCTCAATCCACTTGAAGCCTAGTTTGGACAGCACACCCGCGAGCAGAGCTGTGTCGCGTTCTGTGAATTTGAAATCCACGGCATAGCTGCCGTCACGCAGTGTGCACTCCAGAATCTCAATTCGGCTTGCGGAGTTCCGCGCGAATGGGATGGGCCGGCCGGATTGCTGGTCAATTCCGTGGATTGCATGATCCGCGGGCATTCTGAGGCTCGCTCCTGGCTCTTTCTTTCGCGATTGTGGCTGGAGCCGTAAGTATACTATTGGGCCGCTGCGCTTGCTGGACAGCCGAGGCGGCTGTCGCTACGCGGGCGCGGGTTGGACAGCAGAAAGCCTACCGTCTTTTACGAGGGCGTTGGCCTGTGCGCGAGCGCGGCTTTACGTATCGCTGCAAGCCGGTCCGCCAGATCGAGCAGACGCGTTACGTGTTCGCTCCAACTAAAATCGTTTGCGCGGGCAAGGCCTGCCTGCGACAACCTTGCCGCCAAATCGGAATCCTCACGAATCTGGTGGACACAATTTGCCAATTCATCGGGCGAGAAACGCGGGAAGTAGAGGGCTGCGTCTCCGCAGATTTCGCGATGCACGGGTAAGTCGGAGGCGATCACAGGCAAACCACTCGACATAGCCTCGACTAGCGGATGCGCAAACGATTCCGCGTAGGCTGGCGTGACGTACATGTGGCACGCGCGATAGAGACGATGCAGCGAGCGATAAGGGATGGCTCCGAGCTCGACGATATCGCGCTCCCCGCGGAGCCGTGTTACAAGCGACGATGCCGCGTCGGTGCGATACGTGCCGGGGTTGTGGCGGGAATCCAGACGGCATGTGAGATAAAGTTTCACCTTCTTGCCCCGCAGAGCGGCTTTCACAATCGGCATGGCTCGAAACAAGGTTTCAAAATTCCGATAGTAGTTGTAGTGGCTCACAAAGAGCAGGCGAAGCGCATCGTGGCCATCGGCTAACTTGGCCTGCACCGGCTCCGGCAGCGGAGTGGCATCGCTGGTAAAGACTTGCGGGGCGAAGCCGTGGTGAATGGCTACGACTTCCCTGCCGCTCCACTCGGCGAGTTCGCGGGCAAATGCCTCACTTGGAGCAACCGTGACATCGGCACGGCAAATGGATTGCCGCGCAAACCAGCCTTTGATCAGCGTGTCGATCCAGATCGCGTAATCGCCGCGGGCGCGAACATCGCGGACAAAGTCGGGCGACGTGTAGAGTGAGTTACGGGACAGGAGAATTTGCGGAACGGGAGAATTCCAAAGCGCAAAATTGCCGGCGGACAGCAAGACTTGCGCACCGGCGCGCCGAATGAGACTTGCAATCGTCTTTTGCTCGTGAAGAAAGCGGCGAGTGGCGCTGGCTAAATCGGGCATCTCGACAAAGGAAATATTCTCCAGTGTTTCGAATTCGCGCCGCAGGCTGGGCCTGACAAGGACGGTAGCTTCCACACTCGGGCGAAGCGCCAACTCAGGAATCACGTTGCGCAAGTAAGTAAGGCCTCCGCCGGCGCTCGCGGCCAGAGCATTGATCAGCAATCGGGTCATCGATTTGGAACGGCAACCTCGAACGGCGCCGGTCGAGCAGCACGTACAAAGACAGGCCTGGAAGGCGCTGTCACAGGGGCTGGCATAAGATCCGCGAGCAGAAATGCGAAGGTCCAGAAATACACGCAGGAATAGGATCCGACTGCGAATAGCCAATCTTCGAAACCGGCATGAACAAGGCCGGCCAAGACGACCATAGCCAACGGAATGGAATAATGGCGCGGATTGGAAGTCTTCCGCATCCACGAACAAACGCGCCACACATTTGACACAGTCAGGCCGAGGAGCGCGGCGAAGGGCACGACGCCGAGCAGACCGACCCACTCTGCGATAGTCATATAGCTGCTACCGTGTTCACGAACCGTCTCCGCGCTGGAAGCGAACCTTCCGAAGTAAAAGCCGGGATCCTCTCCTGTGGGACTTGTGCCGTAACCAGTGCCAAACCAGGGGTGTTCCTTAATTGAGGCGATCGAATCTTCCCACGGCGCTCTTCGCGAACCTAACAGACCTTTCTCCTTGTGCCCTTTGTAAAGAGCCAAATCCTCTAAATCCGAAATCGTCCGGTCCAGGGACAAAGGAGCCAACATGCCACTTATTGCGACAGTCGCGAGCGCGATCGCAATGATCTTCGTTAACAGCTTGTATTGACGCAGGCAAATACAAAAGACCAGTGTGACGAGAATCATGGAAACGATGCCGGCCCTGGCCAAGCTGTAGAAAACGAGAAACACGCAGAGAATAAGGACGGCGAGACGGCGAGATCTCGACAGCGGGCCGTCCGTAGTTAACCATCCCCACAGCAATACCGGAAACACTCCGATGCTCATGGCCGCGCCCAGAGCGTTGGGATTACCCCAAATGGTTTGGCCGAGGCCGAAATAACACATGGCCGTGGCACAGGTCGCAACCTCACACGCAAGCAGCAATCCTTTAAAGAAGCGATCTTCACGGCCGATGGCGGCCACACGCGCTCCCGCAGAGCAATAGAGAAACAGCAATAGCAGACTCAGCGCTTTGAAAGATGCCATCTGCGCAAACGGTGAAACCGAGGAGGAAACGAAAGCCGCCCCGACGCAAAAGAAAGAGATCAAATGAATCGACCTGAATTGACTGCGGGGAGCTTTCATCCAGATGACAAAACCAGTGACGGCGCCAATCGATAAAACGGCCCAGCGGCCGCCGGTCCACACACTCTCCATGGGGAGGGTCATCCCGGCCCATAGAAAAGACACCATGAGCAAACCGAAAAAACGGCTGTCGTACTTCCAAAGGCTGGCGATCACAATTTCGATCAGTACGACGCTGCCAAGGAAGGAAATATTTCCGAAGTATTGAAGATGGTGATAAACGACGTACAGGACAAAGGCCACACCCGCCGCGACACCGGCCCATTGCAAGACCTTCATCGAATTCATTGGGCACACCTTTCGGCCACTAGCGCTGCCGTTGCCAGGGCGGCGGCACAAGCTTCGGGCGAGTAACTGCGAATTCGCTCGGCGCTTCGCGCGCCCATCTGCTGCCGCAATGCGGAGCTCTCTAATATGCGCTCGATCGCCAGTTTGAGCCTTTCCGGATCGTTGGGGGGCACGACATACCCATTCCATTCATCTTCAACGAGGTCAGCGGAGCAGCCGGCGACGACTGTCGCGATCACTGGAAGTCCGCATGCCATTGCCTCATTCACGACTAAGCCCCAGGGATCGCTGTGCGTCGGCAAAATCAGGGCATCCGCGAAAGCGTAAAAACCGGCAAGATCCTCGCGATGAAGGAAACCGGGGAAATACACTTCGCCCGGCGAAATGCGCCGCGCTTTGCGCTCCAATTCTGGCCTGCTCGCGCCGTCGCCCGCGAATACCAAACCAACGTCACGGCGACGGTCGTCCCCAAGTCTGCCATAAGCGTCGAGAAGATCAAAAACTCCTTTTTCCGGGACCAACCGTCCCACGAAAAGAATAAACCGCTGAGGGAGGTGGTATCTCTCACGAAACTCGGCCGCGCCGGCTCGAACGCTTTCGGCCTGGGCGGCGAACCAACGATTATTAACGGCGTTGGGCGCGACGGTGATGAGTTCCGGCGCCGATCCCAGCGATTGAAGATATTCACACGAAGCCTTTCCCGGCACCACAAATCGGTCACACCGCGATAGAAAATAATCTTTCATGGATTGCAGCCATGCGAGTTTACTTCGAGCGTCGTGGGCGTTGCTCTCAGACCACAAAATAAATCTGGCATCATGGCGGCGAGCCCATGATTGCGCCTCCCAGGACGCGACGTAGTTGTAACCGCCGCAGATTAGTATTTCGGGGGCAAACTCCGCTAAACGGGATCGCAGTCCCCAGTTCAGCAACATCGAGCGCTTCCCCGCGCGGAGACGGTGTGAAGGCAGCACTTCATACGAAAAGTGGATCTCGTCTCTATAAACGCGCCACTGGCGCAGCCCGGCGTCGGTTTCCGACAGAAACACTACGTGCAAATCCACCGCTTCGTGTTGCGCGAGCGCGTTAAATACCGGGATGCGATAAGGCGAGATAATCTCTGACAAAATCAGCACGCGCCGCTTCCTATCCGGTAAGTGATGAGACCCTGCTCGGCTGTCTTTTATAGGAACACTCTCAGCAACGATGTGGGGTGGTGGCGTTGAGCGCCTGCGGTTGAACATCTGCCGGTGAACAATCGCCTCCTCCATGATGGCCGCCCACTGTGCGGCGATTTCATCCCAGTTGAATTTTTCGCTGTGCCGGATGGCTGCGGCGGACATTCGATTCCTTAATGCCGCATCTTGAATCAGACGACCGAGCGCGGCGCTCAGTTCGGCATCCGAACCGGCGAGCAGGCCGGTGACACCATCGATGACGTAATCGGGCTGGTAAGAGCTGCGCCCAATACAGGGCAGACCGCACGCCGCAGCCTGCCCTAACACCTGAGGATGGCCTTCGACTTCACTCGGAAAGAAGAAGATCTGCGCTTGCCGAAATTCCTCGCCCAATTGAGCGGCATTCAAATGGCCGAGAAACTGAACGTTGCGGCAGTTTGCGTTCTGCGCCTGTTTGCGGCACGCGGCCTCTTCCTCACCCTTGCCGGCAAGCCGGGACTCCCACTCAGGAAAACGGGCGGCCTGTTCGACAACGAGATCGGCCCGTTTGTACTTTCGGAACGAACCGGCGAACAGAACTCGCTTGGGCCGCAGGGCGATTTGCGATCCGGAATTGGAATAGTAGTAGCGGCGGTCGATGCCATCGTAGACTGTATGTACATTTTTGCCTTGCACATTCGTGCCGCCAATTTTTCGGATTATTTCCGTCATGTGGCGGCTGTTGCCCGCGATGGAGTCACACTCGCGAATTGCGCGCCGCAATACGGGGCGGCCATCTTGTGGTTCTGTCTCCAGTCCACCGGACACAACGTAGGTCACGAGCGCGGTTCGCAAACGAAGCCGTGTGCGAGCCGTCAGAAAAGCGGCGTCCAGCGGCCCTTCTCTCGGAAAGAAATAAACATCGGGGGAGCGCGCCAGAAGCTGCGTGAGAATGCGTGCAGTATTCCAATGGTTCCGCCAGCGCAGAATCTCAGTGTTTGCGCGCTTCGCGATCCGCTCATCCGCGGTTCCTGCACCAAGCATGATGACGCGGTAGCGAGAAGGATCGAGACGCGCCACGATCTCTTTCACGGTGAGATTCTGGGCGTTGGTATTGCTCTCGTCGGCAAACGAGGGAGTAAAAACCGTGATCATGCGCTTCTCGCCGATGAGATAGACCTCAAGTGAACAGATGTCAGGCGTTCAATTTTAGTCGAATATCTCTCAGGCGGGCGCGCAAGTGGAGGTCTCCCGCTTGCACGCTAGCTGTTTTATTGACGTGCTCCGCGGCGATCCGCAAAAGGCGGCGGCGAATCTCCGGCGCTTCGTGGTCTGTTAATGGGCATTTTTCGTCTGGGTCGGCTTGGAGGTCGTGAATCGTTTCGACAGCTCCCGGCTCGAGCCGGATGACGAGTTTGTAGCGAGCATCTCGCACGCTCAGGAGTCTTCCTGAGAAGCGTGCCTCCGCGCTGAAGGGATTTGCGCAGCCGTACACGCACTCTGCCACTGACGAATCTGCGGGATCGTTTTCATCGCGATCATTGCGCGTCGCATCTTTCCGAAACCGGCTCCATAAGCTCACGCCTTCAAACCCGGCAGGCGCAGACACATCCAACATTTCGAGCAAGGTGGGCGCTAAATGCAAATGACTGAACAAACGCGGTGGGCAATTGGCCTCTGACCGGCCTGGGGCGCGAATGAGCAACGGTACGCGCGCGATCTCCTCCTCCAAGCCGAGGGGCGAATGGTAACGCCGGCCGTGTTCCAGGAACGCCTCGCCATGATCGGCAGTGAGCGCAAAAACGCAGTCGGCCCATCGATTCGATCGCTTCAAAGATCTCACCAGCCGGGCAATTTGGTCATCCACCCCACGGATGCCGGCGTCGTACAGGTCGATTACCTCTTGCTTATGTTTTTGAAAATCGGCAGGCGCCAAATCCGAGCGATTCCAAAATTCGTTGAGATAGCGGGCTCGCGCAGGCGAAAGCTTTTTTCCGGTTAATTCTTGAAAGACTGCGGCGCGCGGATAGTAGGGAGCGTGCGGATCCATCAGGTGAATCCACAAAAAGAAGGGACGCGCTCCGAGCGTCGCCAGCCACGATTCGGCGGACTCCACAACCGTGTCCGCGGATGGAAATTTGCGCATCGTGTCGACGCTCTGAACCGGAGACACGGCGATCCGCATGCGGTATTGAAAATACAACTCGTCATAGAGCCTGTTCAGTCCGGCAGCCTGAGCCGACTCCTTCAGCCAACGATTCAGCCTGGCGCGAAACGGTCCATGCGCGTTTGATTTCTCAGTGAGGGGAGATTGATCTGCGGGCACTTCGAAGTCCTGAAAATCGTGGAAGACCTCAAAACCCTGGTCGTATCCGAAGCGCTGCGAGATATATGGATTTGCCGCCGTAAACGCAGCCGTGGCATAACCCGCCTGGCGAAGCGCGGTCACCAGCGTGTGCTCACCCGGCGCAAGGCCGATAAAATCGCGTCCCAAGGCAAGCGGCATGCGAGAAGCAAAGATAGCGGGAAGAGAATAGTAAGTCGGAGCTCCGGCAACCATCGCGTTAGGAACGACTGCGGACTCAGGCGCCAGAGAGTTCAGAAATGGCGTCGTGGCGCGAGCATAGCCGTAGAAGCCGCAGTGATCAGCCCGCAGGCAGTCCACTGTGATCAGCACCAACGATCGCTTCTTTTCTGTCTCTGCCATGTGCCTTTTTGCCGAGGTCGGTAAGCTAGCGAGCCGGCTCCGCAGCCGTAACGCCTACCTTAATATTGCCTGCTTCGGCCGCGAACACGCCTTCAGTCGCAATGTGCCATAAATCGCCGTCGTGCACATAGAGAAGCTCGGGCCATTGCTTCTCCAGCGCGCTCAGGAAATCGTCGAGCATCGCCAATGCCGGAGTGCGGAAGTCGCGAATTGTGGAATGGAAGTTGATGGAGTGAATCGAAACGACTGCGGGTATGCCGCGTGCCAAGCAGTCGTTTGCCTGCTTGAGAATCGCCTTTAGCGAGCGCTTTGCAGTTGCCGGTTCCATTTCCACGTTGCGGAAGGAGAGCAGCATCCCATCGGAGTCGAGCAACGGGGCGATGCGCTCACCAGGCCCTCCCTGAACGACGCGCACGCCGGCTTCAAACCATGCGGTCTTTGTGTCGTGATTGGCGCGGTATCCGGGCGCGCACGCGCTAAACGGGATGGAGGCGAAGAATGCGCGGAAGATTTCCGCGGCCCGCTGAATCGCCGCTCGCTGATCAGTTAAGGACAAAAACCTTTGATCCGCGAGCAAGCCCGAATCCCAATATTCGTATCCGATCCACGGCATACGCCAGTGAATGTAGGGTGTCGCGGCGTGCCACAGAGCGTGCAGCAGTTGACGACGGTCGCCATCTTTCGCGAGTTCTCGCGCAACCGCAGCCACACAAAAATGAGTCAGGCCATGCAGCGCGGGATAGAACACCCGTTCGCGAATTCCCTGCCGATAAGCGTCTGTCAGTAATGGGCGCTGCCACGGCGAGGGCAAACCATCAGTCAGGGGCAATAACGGAATTTCCTGAAAACCGGTTTTCGCGCAGCACCGAAAATCCAAATTCGCCATGACGAAGTTCATTCCGATGCATGGAGGGCGGCCAACGGAATCGCGGTGCTTTTTCAGAACCTCGGCGAGTGCCTGCAAGTCGCCGGCGGTTTCGAGGCTGTAAGAGTCGTAAGAATTCTGTCCCAAATCCACGCCGTTGGCTCGCAGTTCGTCCCAACCTTGGCGATCGCGCACACCGACACGACCCCAGTCATCGCTTTGGAAAAGCACGAGAGGACGGTCGAAGCGCAGGCCACGCTCCGCTGACGAATTCACGAAATTCCAGGCACGGCGAAGACGGCCGATCATTGGGCATCACCTTGGCCATACCCGGCTTGTATTGGCGCCGTCATTTGCGAACCCACACACTGAAATTGGCGGCGAAGTGATCGTTCTTTCCGCCAAGTTTTTCAAGGATGCTTCCAACGATATTAATTAGTGGGATCACGGTCCATGCGATCACGGGAACGAGAATTCTCGGCCGGGCGAACGAAACCAGGAAAACGTTCAACGTGCGAAAAAGCCCGGTGACACTGTTGCCCTCGGGGATCACGTCAACCATCTCGAAGTTTCGCAGAAGATAGAGCAGACCTTCTGGCAGAAAGCGCCAATATTCCTTGTCGGAATCGCGGATGAAAACCGCTGGCGCGCTGATAAACGCTAAGCCGCCCTTGCGAAGCACTCTCCTGATTTCCTCGGCTGCCAGCGCCGGGTCGGGAAGGTATTCGAACACCTGGGTACAGAAGACGATATCGAATTGCATATCGCGAAAAGGAAGCGCCTGCGCAATCGCGGCCACACTGACCAGCGGAGTCAGCTGCGGGTCGATGGCAACATAATCTCTCACACGATCGCCAAGCAGTGCACGGTACGGTTGCAGGCGGCCCCCGATATCGAGAACCACAAGACCCGCAGCCGGCAACCGCTTGACTCCCGCTTCAATGATTCGCCGCCTGTGCCGCAGAATCAGCCAGCTTGGGTTTCGAAGCGACGGATAAAGGCGCGCTCGACTTTCTTTCAAAACCTGTACCAAAGTTTGCTGCGATGTCATAAACGGCGGTCAGATGTAACCCAGGTCGCGTAATCGCTGCTCAAGAATCGCTTTTTCTTTCTCGTCGAGCTTTTCGGCGTCATCGCGAAGAAGTTCGCGCAGCACGAATTCCAGTAGCGATTCTATGGTTTGGAATTGTGCAGCGAAGCGCTGCTCCGCCGCTGCGCAGAGTTCTTCCGGCAAGCCGATCTGCCTGGTGACGGTCATTTTGCAAGCGCTCCACGTATACGATCGCGAACGGCGGCGGCAATCATTTTGTCGTCATCGTCTAATCCAAAGATGAGAGACAGCCCGCAAAACGCGGCATAGGAAATCAGAAGCGCGATACCGATCCAAAGCCATTGTGGTTGAAACTGCGCTGCCAGCAACTTGACTCCCAGCGTAACACCAAGCGCCGCGAAGGCTGGCAGGATCAGGCGCAGATAGGTGCGATTGTAGGGCGAAAGCTGCAGAGACTTCCGCACTTCTCGCAAACAAAAATAGTTGTTAAGAATATTCGTCAAAGCGGCCGCCGTAGCAACGCCTAGCATTCCGAATGGCCCCACCAGGATCAGCGTGACCACAATTACAAATACGGCCATCATCGCTTGGATTCGTATTAACCGGCCTTGATTGCCTGACATTAAGAGCAGATATCCGACCGAACCGACGCCCACATTAATCAGTTGTCCAAGCGTTCCAACGATGAGGACTGCCCAGCCCGCGCCAAACGCCGGACCGAACAGAAGCATGAGTGGCTTAGCGTAGAGCATGACGACGAATGCGAGCGGCAGGGTCAACCCGAGGACCCACTTTGTGAGCGTCTGAAAAAGACGTCCCAGCAAAGCCTGATCTCCGCGAGCGTGCAAGTCGGCAATGGTTGGAGAAAAAATCTGGTTGACTGACTGCAGAACAATGGGCACAAAAGCCACCAGCGTCGCCGCAACCGCGTAGATGCCGACTTGGCCCACATTCAGAAAAACACCGATGAGAATCTTATCGGTTTGAGACAAGATGAATTCCAGAAACCCCACGCCAAGCGCAGCCGCAGAGAACAAGTAGACCTCACGATCCACCGGCACAGGCGCGTGCGCAAAACGGCGCGCCTGCGGAGGGGTCACTTTCCACGCAAGCGCGGCGAGCAAGAAAAGGACAATCGCGCCGCTTGAAATTTGCGCAAGCAAATAGCCGCGGAGAGCAAAGCCTGCGCTCAAGGCGATAACGCCGATGAGGATGTTCAGCGGGCTTCCAATGAAATTCATCACCACCGTGCGGATCGCTACATCCTTATAACCGGCGAGTATTTGTCCACAAAAAGTGGTAAGCCCAGAAAGTGCGAGCAGAACGGCGAAGAATGGCACATACGGAACGAGCGCCGGCGCGTGATAGACACGCAGAGCGAGCCAGGGGCCTCCAATAACGATCACAGCCGCGAGGATGACGTTTGCAAACAGCAGCAGAACCGCCGTGCGTCCGAGAAACGCGCGCAAGCGCTGCCATTGTTCCGTGGCCGAATACGCGGCAACAAAGCGCGTCGCCGATTGCGGCAAGCCCAGGCCGTTGAACACTCCAAGAAAACCAACAATGGTCATACCAAGGGCGTAAATGCCCAAGCCATCCGCGCCGAGCACGCGGGCAACATAAATTTTGAAAAGATACCCGGCGCCCGCCGTAAACAGGCTGCCCGCAAAGAAGACGGTGGAGTGCCGCGATATCTGGCCGATCTGCGTGCGGAATTGTGCTTCCTGACTGGCCACAATGGATGATTGCGGGGGCTCGACGATTGTGTTGGAAGTGGCCAAATGCGGCTGCTCCATTGCCATGTCAGCTACGTTGTTCTGGAGATTATCGCAGAGTTACTCGCACGGGGACTGTGTAGAATTTCCGCGAGTTGGCCGGGCGCGATGGGGCTTACCAGTTGGTCTCGCAGGGTCGAGGAAGGAATCGCGGCCGGCAACATCTCAGAAATCTTCAACAGATCGTCAGGACAAGCGAGCATCTGGCCTACGCCGAAGCGGGCAAATTGCTGTGCGTATCCAACGTAGGCGTGCCGCAGCCAGCCGCAAAGGAATGCCGGTATGCCCGCGGTTGCGCACTCGACGGCAGTCGAGGATTCCACCGTCACGCCGCACCATGTATTTTGAAGTATCTCCCGGGACAACGCCGCGGCCGTGACGCTCACGAGTTGCCGCTCGTCCTTGTTTAATAATTCATTCAGCATTCTTTGACGCTGGCGCACGCTCTCAAATGGATGCAGCTTCATCACGACCTTCTTGCCCGCAGCACGCGCAGCCGCGCACAGACGCGGTACAACTTCTCGATAAATCGCTTGCGTTCGCCAAAGATCCGTCTCATAGGGTTCGGTGAAGAAGACGATCCACGGCGACTGGTCTTGCCACAACGAACGATTTGCAGAGCGAGCGGAAGCCGCGCCGATTCGAAGAAAATCGCTCTCCACTTTGCAAACGCGCTCTAGATAATCGCGCTCCATTTCACCCTTCACCAAATAGGTGGAAAAGGCCGGAGCCTTAAAGGCCATAAATCCGTCGAGCGCTCCGTGATGAAAAGCGATGGATGGGAGCTGGCGCTGGCTGGCCAAAAGAAGAGGGATTCTGGAATATGGATTCGAATCGTCCCCGCACAGGCAACTCATGATCGCGCACCGCTCGAACACGCCGCACCAGGCGTCGCGAACCGCCAGTCCCCAGCGCAGCAAACGCTTCCCGCGATCAAGCACGCCCATCTGCACGCTCAGCTCAAATTCCGGATTTAAGCGGACAAAATTTTTGAGTTGATCCCAATCGTTCTCCAGCTTCCGGAGTTCTTCGGGATCGGATGAATGCTGAGCAAAGGCGGCCAACGTTTCTGTACGTACATTCCTGGGGACCGGAAATACTTCTCCCGTCTCGCGAGCCAGCACCAGGAGAAATTGCCGCTCCGGCAACAGTTCAGCATAGCGAAATGCCGCCCGTGTAACGTTTGAATAGGCGCTTGGAATCAGGACCACGGGCGCAGACGAACGCGCAGGAACCGGAGCGAATTTACGGCGCCAAACGTAGCGCGAATCGTACTTGTCGTATGCAACCTGCCGCAGTTGCCGAAAACTCAGATCGGCCGCGGCACGCCGATAGCGGCCAGCGCCTCTCACCAACTGACGTAGAGGGCCTGCGTGCTGCGTGTTCAGGGAGCAACCGAGTTCGAAGCGTAAGGCTTCCATGAGGGGCGAAGGCCGGCTTGCGGTCAGACTCTCGCATCTTCCAATCTTCTGCGCCAGGCGCTGCACCAGCCGCAAATCCTGCATCTCTCCCTGCAGCAGAAGTCCGATCACATCCCACCAGTCGATCCCAAATCGATCAACCACTCGCCCTATGCCTAATCGCAGTAGATCGCGCCAAATCAGCAGATCATCGACCTCGACGGCTAGATCGAAAATGCTAATAACTTCGCAGCCGGCTTTGTGGCTCCAGTCGTCGTAAAAAGACTTAGGAGCCCTGCCAAGATCGACGATCAAGTCCCAACGGCTTTTGCCCGGCGAATGCGGGAAGTCGTCTTCGGGATGCAGGAGGAGAACTCTCATGAATTAAGCACGCGCAGGGAATTTCTCGATACGAATTTCATCACCCGAAGTTTCATCGCGCGACCATTGTCCAATCGAGAGGCGTACCGCGTTCAATGTCGCAGGCAGCGCGCTGTCCCACCACATCGTTCAGATAGCGGGGGTGCAGACCATCTGAGGGACGAATCGATCGCACGTTTTGCGTCGTGAAGAGCTCGCCTTTCTTGATATTTTCGGTGACAAAAAGAGATCGGCGAAATTTCCGACTCGCTGTTTCCTCCGGTCCAGGTGCAAGTTGGACGGAACCCAGTGCCTTTTCGGCGACGCGTACCGCGTCGACCATTGCCTTGAATTCCTGCGGCTCAAGCGAGAATCCGGCGTCAGGACCGCCATCCGCGCGACTCAAGCAGAGATGCTTCTCGACGATGCATGAGCCCATGGCTACGGCAGCAACAGGCACAGCAATTTCCATGGTGTGATCCGACAGGCCGACGGGGCAATCGAAGCGGCGAATGAGTTCCGCAATCGTGCGCAGGTTCGCTTCCTCGGGCGGCGCTGGATAGGCGCTTGTACATTTCAGCAAGGCAATTTGCGCTGCGCCCGCAGTGCGCGCGACCTTAACTGCTTCGGCAATTTCTTCTTCGGTCGCCATGCCCGTCGACATAATAAGAGGCTTGCCGGTACTCGCCATTTTTTGAATCAAGCCGATATCGACCAACTCAAACGACGCCACTTTGTGCGCGGGCACATTCATCCGCTCAAGAAAATCCACGGCGGTCGCGTCGAACGCACTGGAAAAACAATGCATTCCTAATTGCTCGGCAATTTTCTTCAGTTTCGGCTGCCATTCCCAGGGAGTGGATGCTTCCCGATAGAGATCGTGAAGAGTGCGGCCATTCCAAGGGCCCCCGACGATGCGGAAACGTTCTTTATCGCTACGCAGTGTAATCGTATCCGCCGTGTAGGTTTGCAGTTTGATCGCGTCCGCGCCGGCGTCTTTGGCCGCGTGAACGATGCGGACGGCCTGCTCAAAACTCTGGTTGTGGTTCGCGGACAATTCGGCAACAACGTAGGCGGGGAAGCCGACGCCAATTCTTCGGCCAGCGATAACAATCTCAGCCGGCATAAACCCTCCGCTCGCATCGCCATGAAAAGCGCAGGGCAGGCTGACCGGCCATGTCGGCTGCACCGTTGTTGTCAAATCCAGTTTTTTGAAACAAGCGAATGGAGGCTGCGTTCTGCGGTTTGACGAATGCATCGACGCGGTCGATCAAGCGATTGCGCGCAACAGCCCGTGTGGCGAAGGATACGAGAGTTGCGCCCCAGCCCTTCCCTCGAAACTCGGGAGCGACGCCTACGGAGATGACCGCGCTGTTGCCGTCCAATTGAAAGCGCACTTGCCCCACGGGACGCGGGCAGGCTGCCTCTTGCGCCGTCGCGTCTTGTCCCGCCACATTTGGGGAGCAGTCTTCGCCGATGTAAATCAGGGAAAGCGGATTGTTTAATTTTTCGGCAAACCAGCGCCTGTGCTCTTCCAAGCGAATGCTTGCAGAATGAAAGGAAGCGGCTCGGGCCGCGGGATCGTTCGCCCAGTCAAAAAGCAGTTTGCAATCGCTTTCGCGGGCGTGCCGGAGTTGCAACTCACGTCCGGTCAACGCCCCGCGGACTCTATCTGCGCCCGAACCATCAACTAGGCTGCGCCCGCGCTCCGACATCAACGAACGACGGGTCGAAGAATCGAACAGCGCGCGGAACTGACTCATAAATCTCCCAGCGTTAAATTGCCCAGTTGCGCCTGCATTGACAGCGGCTCCGCGCTGATCCAGGCTCTCGGCAAGTTTGCGCTGATTTTCGGCGGCGATGAACAACAATGACGGCACGCCGATATAGCAAAGCTCGAGCGCGGTACCTCCAGCGGCGGCAATTGCGACATCAGCCCACGCCATGAGAGACGGGATGTTACGAGCGTCCCGAACGATTTGCAACCGGATCGCATTTGAATTGTTGCCGCGCTCAATCGTCTCTAGATGAGGATTGCCGCCTCCGACCGCGAGAATCACTTCGAAGCTGTATTTTTTCTCTGTCTGTGCGAAACGATTCAGGGCCTCCAAGATTTTCGAACTTGCATTGTCTGCGTCGCTGCCGCCCATAGTTACCAAGATTTTTCGCGGCGGGTCCGAAACTACTGGTTTCCACGAAAGCCACGGAAGAAACTCTTCGCGCAATAAGACATATTCAAGTCCAAGAAGAAGCCGTGTTTCTGGGTTGCGTCGCGCGTATGGCTCGGCTTGCGCATATGGATTGTGATTCAGAACCCACCGGGCTGGGTAATGCTCGGCGTGACCATAGTCGTCCAAGAACAGAACTTGAATGCCAGCATTTTCGAGCGCTATCTGCTCAGCGGAACCAAATCCATAGCCGTCGAGAACGGCCAAGCTGAACTTCTCAGAGCGAATCTGCTCTCCGATGGCATCGCGAAACGTACGTCCCGCCGCAAGCTCCTTGACGACAAAACCTTCCTCGCGAATTCGCGCGATCAGTCCGGGTGACTCCTGCCGCACCACAAATTCGGCGCGGCCGCCGGCGCGCTTCCACGATTGCGCAAGAGCCACGCAGCGCATCACATGGCCGCTGCCAATGCGCACACTGCTATCCGCGAAAATGACCATATCCGCCGGTTTTCCCAATCCGCGTTCCCTCACCTTTGCCTCAACGAACTCGAAACACCGGCTCAATCATTTCACCTTCCAAATGCTCCTCCGGGTTCGGCTCGCTCAGCCACTTCGCTAGTGTCTTGCAAACTTCGGCATAGACTTTCAGAGTTTGCTCCACGGCCAAAGGATCGTGCGCCGCCGTCATGTTGTGAGTTGCCAAGAGGAGCAAGCCGCGCTTTACGCACTCCTGCGTAAACAAGCTGCGCACAAGAAAGCTGTCGCCGCCTTCGGCATCGAGAAACCGAATCAGCGACCACGAGGGATAGCCGATGCAACGGATTCGATCCTGCAATCCTGCTTCTTTCGCGAGGACGTTGAGCCCTTCCTGCAGCACGCGCCCATTCACTTCGATTCGACCGAGAGCGTCGGTTGTTTCGAGCACATCGAGTACGTGCATGGCGGCGGCCATCGACGCGACTTCGCCGGCGAAAGTGAAGCTGAAGAAAATGTCCTCAAAAACCTGCATGATGTCCGCGCGACCCACCACGCACGAAATTGGAAACCCATTGCCCATCGCTTTGCCGAAGCACGCGAGGTCCGGCGTAATACCAAATTTTTTCTGCGCTCCCCCCAGCCCGAAGTGGAAGCCAGTACAAATCTCGTCGAAGATCAACAATGCGCCGTGCCGGTGAGCGAGATCTCTGACGCCTTCGAGGAAGCCTGCTGCGGGTGGGCGAAAAGCGACGGGCTCCATGATTACGGCGGCGAACTCTCCAGGGTTATCACTCAGCAGTTTTTGCAGGGAATCGAGATCGTTGTAAATGAAAGGATGAGTCAGCGCACGCACGGCTCCCGGAACACCCGCATTCCGCGCGGTGCTGCCAATATACCAATCCTGCCAGCCATGGTAGCCGCAGCAGGCAATTCGATCGCGGCCCGTAAACGCGCGCGCAGCGCGGACAGCGCCCGAAGTTGCATCCGACCCATTCTTGCCGAAACGCACTTTCTCAGCACATGGAATAAGACGCACGAGGCGCTCGGCAAGTTCCACTTCCAGCGGGTGCGGCAGAGAAAAACTGTGGCCCTGCTTCAACTGCTCAGCCACAGCCTCGTTCACTCCCTCATTTGCGTATCCGAGAATGTTGGGGAGCAATCCCTGGATGTAGTCGATGTACTCGTTGCCATCCACGTCCCAAACGCGGCAGCCTTTGCCCTTTGCCAGGAACATGGGCGCAACGCCACGGACGTGCTGGTTGGCTCCCTTGCTGAAGGTCTGCGCCGAACCTGGAATCACCTTGGCGGCGCGCTCCAACCAGACTTTTGACTTTTCGATGGCGCGCGGGGGCGCGGCTGCGACCTGCGCATCTTCGAAAAGACTCTTGTAATATCCCCGGTTGGAAACGATGTCCGAATTCATTTTTTCCAGCCCCGGATTTTTTTCGAGCAGCTCAAGGACATCCTTCATTCCGAAATCCGGCTTATTGGACAGTGCATGATAAACGGCGCGAATAAATTCCAGATCCTCCGACTCATCCACGGTCCAGCGATAGTGCTGAGAGAGAGATGTCGAATCGCTCTCGACGTTGGCGGTGCGAAATTTGCCCGAACGTAAGTAAGGAGTCACATGCTCGCGCTCGGAGGTCTTGGCTGCTTCGTGCCAAGCCTTTTCCAATGCGGAGAACGAAAACACTTCCGTGTCCAATCCGTCCGGGTAACTGCGAACCATGGCATTGGAGGCGTAATCGAGATCGCCACGCTGGAAGCGGCGCACGACGCGATCCACCACTTCGGGATCAATGAGCGGGCAATCGGCCGTGATTCGAACCACATGGGCCGCTTTTTCCGCGCGCGCGGCATTGTAGAAACGGTCGAGTACATCGTTCTCGCTGCCGCGATAGCAGAGAATGTCATTGCGGCTGCACATATCGGCAATGGCATCGTCCGCCGGATTGGTTGAAGTCGCCACCACCACACGATCCACCAGCCGGGCACGTTTTAGGCGTTGCACCACGTGCCACAGCATGGGCTGATTTTCGATATCGGCCAGACTCTTTCCCGGCAGCCGGCTCGAACCCATGCGGGCTTGAATGATCGCAACCACTGGGCCCTCGCGAATTTCGGCCGTCCAATTCAGTGCTTGCGGCCTCGCGTCGGCCGACGATCGCTTGGCTGCTTCCACAACCCTGATCACATCTCTTCCCTGCTCCAGATCGACGACCGGCCCAGTTCCGTTGCCCAACGATTCCAAGAAATGAACGATTTCTGCGACATACATGTCGTTGACTTCGAACTTGTACGGACTGCTGTGCCATTCGGCATCTTCGGCCGTGAACCACCGCACTTCCTGCGCGTTGAAATCCCAGAGTGCGGTCCCATTCTCGCCGACAACCTTGCAGGTGCGAGCATAGGTTCGTTGCACAAAATCCAGGTGAAGCTCGGCCCGCCGGCGCTCTGGAAAAGTCAGATAAATCCAGGCGGAATCCTCGACGTCCACCTCAAGCGCGCTAAGATGCTCCGCCCGGCAGCTCACCTCGGTGGGCCGGCCCAGCAGCCAGCAGATATAGTCCAGCTCATGAGAGCCGTCGAGGATGATTCCTCCGCCAAGCTCTTTGCGCGCGCTGTAACTCTCGCAGTAGTTCTGCCAGGGCCGCCAGTCCGGAAGGTATTGCCCCGATTCGGCGTTTAACCAAAGCACGCGTCCAATTTTTCCAGAGTCGATCAGATCTTTCAGGATTTGCAGGCCGGGGTGAAAGCGAAGATTGTAGCCGACCTGAACGTTGCGATCGTTCCTGCGCGCTTCAGCTATCAGGCGCTCGATTCCGCTCGATTCGTGGGACAGAGGTTTTTCGATGAATACATGCGCGCGCGCCTGGAGCGCAAGCAACGCCTCTTCAACATGACACACGGGCGGAGTACAAATCACGACAAAGTCAGGGTTAAATTCCTTTAAAGCTGTGCCGTAATCGGAGAAGCGCTCCCCCATGACCTCTTTCGTGCAAAATTGCAGCGCCTCGGCGTTAACGTCGCAAAAGGCGAGTTGCCGCACTCCGAGACCCCGGAGATTCTTCGCGTGGCGCCGGCCGATCGAGCCGCAGCCCACCACCAGCGCCCGATATTGCATCCACTCGGCCTTTTGTGACATGAAACGATCCAGACTTTCCTATTCGAGCCTGCCTTATTCAGCGCGTCTTACTCGATTCGCTGCTTTATTCCGCCGCCGACGAGCCTTCGCCAGTCGCAGAATAGTAAGCCAGCACTTTATGCAGCGCGCGACTAACATCCTCAACATCGGATGCCGTCATAGAGTGGAACATGGGCAGGCTAATGAGCTGTCCGTATGCCCGCTCCGCGATGGGACAGGTCCCCTCATTCGCCGGAAAACGTTCCCGATAATATCGATGCTGGTACACCGGAATGTAGTGCACATTGACGCCGATGTTCTCCGCGCGCAGCGCGCGAAAAATTTCTTTTCGTCCCACCGAAAGCGCTTTCAGCTTCAGGCGAATCGGATATAGATGCCATGCGGGGTTTATCTCCTCGCGCACGGCGGGCAAAAACAGTGGCAGGTCCTGCAACTCTCGCGCGTAATGCGCAGCAATTTCGCGGCGGCGGGCGAGAATCGATTCGAGCTTCTCCAACTGAGAAATTCCCAGCGCGCAAGCAATATCGGTGAGCCGGTAGTTGAATCCCAACGCTACCATCTCATAAAACCACTGCCCGGATTCCTGCCGCTGGCGTGCTTCGCTGCTGATGCCGTGATTGCGAAAGTGGCGCAGCGTCTCGGCCAGACGTGCGTCGTTAGTCGTCACCATGCCACCCTCGCCGGTAGTTACATGTTTCACAGGATGAAAGCTGAAGACCGTCATGTCAGCAAGGCTGCCGACAAGCTTTCCGCGATATTCTGCGCCGAGAGCGTGACAAGCATCCTCGATGAAAAGTGCGCCTTTCGACTGCGCGATTTTTCGCAAGTCGTCGAGCGCGGCTGGATGCCCAGCATAATCGACAGCGATGATCGCCTTGGTGCGGCAACTGAGCTTGCGTATGACTTCCTGCGGATCGAGGTTGAGCGTGTCTTCGCAGACGTCCGCAAATACTGGCGTCGCTCCCTGATAAAGAACGCAATTGGCAGTTGCGCAGAACGTCAGCGGCGTAGTGATCGCTTCATCGCCGGAACGTAGATTTGCGGCAAAGGCGGCTCCATGCAGCGCCGCCGTGCCGGAACTGAAGCTGACCGCGAAGCGTGCTCCAACGCGGGACGCGAACGCCTCTTCAAACTCGGCGACCTTCGGGCCGGTGGTGAGCCAATCAGACTTCAGCACACCGACGACAGCCTGAATATCGTCGTCATCCAGGCTTTGCCGTCCATACGGCAACAAAATTTCGCGCGCGGGAGTTCCACCGTGAATTGCGAGCGGGTCCAACTTTGTTGACATTGAACTCATCGTCATCGTCGCGGCCGGGTTGTCATAAGCATCGCCTCGCCGCAGTCGAGCAGGTCGCATGAAACAGCCGCCGCCGCTACCCGGCGGAGGTCGAAATTGCCTCCGCAGCCTGTGCCTCAGGTGCGACAAGTTCTTCCAACTCGCGCCGTGTCAGCCATTGCTCGTTCGTATCGCTCGAATAGCGGAAGCCCTCGGGAAGCGGCTTCGCATGAGTCCAGTTTCCCGATTTCCACCATGGATGCGCCGGCTGGATGATGAACATGTCCTCGGCAGCGAGAGCTTGTCTCGACTCATCTTCGGAAACCAACACTTCGTGCAGCTTTTCGCCCGGACGAATCCCGATGTATTCCACCTCGCATCCGGGCGCGACGGTTTCGGCCAAATCCAGCAGGCGCATGCTCGGAATTCTGGGAACGAAAATCTCGCCGCCGTGCATCTGCTCGATGCACCGAATCACGAACTTGACACCCTGTTCCAGAGTTAGCCAGAAGCGCGTCATACGGGGATCAGTGATGGTGATCTTGCCTGTCCGGCGCTGCTCCAGAAAGATGGGAATCACGCTGCCGCGGCTGCCGACTACGTTGCCATAACGCGCGCAACTGAATCGCGTGTCCTGCGCGCCGGCATAAGCGTTGGCCTGCACGAACATCTTTTCTGCGCACAGCTTGGTTGCGCCGTAAAGATTGATAGGGTTTACCGCTTTGTCGGTGCTCAATGCCATAATGCGGCGCACACCCTGATCGATGGCCGCATCGATGACGTTGCGTCCGCCCATGATGTTGGTCTGGATCGCTTCGAACGGATTGTATTCACAAGCAGGCACCTGCTTGAGAGCCGCCGCATGCACAACTACCGTCACTCCCGCGAAAGCGCGCTTCAGGCGGTCCACGTCGCGCACGTCGCCAATAAAATATCGCAGGCTGGGATGGTCGAAACCGGCAGCTCTCATCTCGTGCTGCTTCAACTCGTCGCGGCTGAAAACTACCAGCCGGTGCGGGTGATAGTCGCGCAGCATGACTTCCAGAAATTTTTTCCCGAACGATCCAGTCCCTCCGGTGATCATCACGGATTCCTGGGACCAATTCATCATTGCGTAATCCTTCGAGTCGTATCCGTATAAGCCGTATCCGTCAAAAAGCCGGAGATAGATCCAAGAAACTCTTAGCCGTTTCGCTCGCTAGTATAGCCGAGGAGCTCTGCCGCTGCCGGTAGAGGATCGGTGCTGTAACACGCGTAAGTCAGCGGCTGTGGAATATTTGGCGCGGCTCAAACTTGAGAATGCTAAAATCAGGCACATTCCATGTAGACTTGCATTCGTCTCTCATGAGCATTCAGAAGAACTTGGTGTGCTCCGGTCAGCCACAACGGGCTAACAGTGTGCGAGCCGCAAAGGAAGGTCGATGACATCGGGTCCTTTGGTTCCAGGAAATAATCCCGAAGTGCGGGAGTTCCGCGCAAACGACGCGATGGAACTGCTGAAGCCTCTGGGCTCGACCCTCTACAACGCGCTCCCCGCGCAAGAGTCCAGTCTGCGCGAATACCTGCGCGTCCTCATCAAGCGTAAATGGCTGGTCATTGCGTGTGTCGTGGGCATTTTTGCCGCCGTTGCGATCGCCAGCCTTCGTCAAACGCCAATCTACGAAGCGGCCGGACAAATCGCCGTGAACAAGGCCGATTCGAACGTCATCACGTTCAAGGATTCCGTGCCGGTCGTCGACTACTACGACCAGAGCGATCTGGATACAGAGGTTCGCATCATTCAAAGCGACCTGCTTGCGCTCCAGGTGATACGGCAGTTGAATCTTGACCGGCGCCCCGAGTTTGGCGGTCATCCCGATCAAAAGCCGGCAAACCTGGGTGCCGATCCGCTGCAAACCGATTCCAACCGAGCCTCGGCTGTTCTGGGGGCTTTCCACACGAATCTTCACGTTTCACTGATTCCCAACACTCGCATTATCGAGATTCACTACAACAGCACGGACCCCCAGCTTGCCGCCAGCATCGTCAATACGCTGGCCGCCACTTATGTGGAGCAGAACTTCAAGACCAAGTTCGAATCCACCATGCAGGCCTCCGACTGGCTTTCAAAGCAGCTCATCGATCTGCAGATGAAAGTCGAAACGTCGCAGGAGAAGTTGGTCCGCTATCAGAAGGAGCATGAAATTCTCGGTAATGACGAGAAGCAGAACATCACCACCGAGAAGCTCGACGAGATCAACAAAGAGTTGACTGCGGCCGAATCGGATCGCATGCAGAAAGAAGCGGCCTATCGCCAGGCGCAGTCGAGCGATCCTGAAGTTGTGGCGGCGGCGATCATTGCCGATTCCGCGGGAAGCGGAACGGCAACGGGATCTCATCTGCTTGACACGTTACGGGAACAGCAAGCCAGCCTCAAAATCCAGGTGGCCGAACTGGGCACTCAGTTTGGGCCTTCGTATCCGAAAGTCGCACAGCTCAATAATCAGCTCAAGGAGACCGAGCACCAGCTCCAGTCGGAAATTAACAAATCCGTCGACCATCTGCGCGGCCAGTATATGGCTGCCTTGCAGCGTGAAAACCTGCTGCGCGAGTCTTTTGAGCGGCAAAAACAGGAAGCGAACAAGCTCAACGAAAGCGCCATTGAATACAGTTTGCTCAAGCGCGATGTCGAGTCGAACCGCACTCTGTATGAAGGCTTGCTGGAGAAGCTGAAAGAGGCGGGGGTTACGGCCGGCCTGCGTTCCAATAATTTCCGCATCTTAAGCGCGGCTCGCGTGCCGACCGCACCGGTCGAACCCAACATCCCGCGCAATCTTTCATTCGCCCTCGTGCTCGGCATGATCACGGGAGTCGGGCTGGCATTCCTCCTCGAGAACATGGACAACACCGTACGCACGCCCGAGCAAGCGCAAGCTCTTTCGGCGTTGCCTTCCTTGGGCATGATTCCGCTGGGATCGAAGACTACGGCTCGTGGAGCAGCGGGCGCTCGCCTCGCGCTAACGTCTTCGAAGGAAGCGGTCGAGACGGTGACTCAGGTTCGCCCACAGTCGCAAATGGCCGAATCGTATCGAGCATTGCGGACTTCCCTGCTGCTGTCCAATCTCGGTGCGCCACCCAAGGTGATCATGGTCACGAGCGCACGCCCGCAAGAAGGGAAATCGACCACCAGCATCAACACGGCCATCGTTCTCGCCCAAAAAGGAGTGCGCGTGCTTCTGGTTGACGCGGACTTACGCCGGCCCAGCATCCACAAGGTTCTGGGAATGGGCCCGCGCAGCGGCCTCAGCAACGTGCTTACGGGCAGCGCGACTCTGGAGCAGGCGATTACAACTTCTCCCATACTGCCCAATCTCGCTATTCTGCCCGCGGGAACACCTCCGCCGAATCCAGCCGAGTTGCTGGCATCGGCCAACATGCGCGACCTGATCCTACAGTTGCGCAAAGACTACGATCACATCGTTCTGGATACTCCACCCACGCTCTCCGTCACGGATGCGGTCGTGCTTTCGCCTCGCGCCGACGCTACGATCCTCGTGATCCGTTCCGGCCATACCACGAAGCAGGCTCTCCGCCGGGCGCGCGATATTCTCATGCAGGTGAATGCACACGTCGCAGGCGTGTTACTGAACGCCGTCGATCTGACGTCGCCTGATTACTATTACTATTACGAGTATCAGGGCAAATACACTGAGTACTACCGCGAAGGGGCCGACGGCGAAAGCGAGCCAGGGAAAAAAGCGGCATCCGGCGGAGTCTGAAGCGCGCAGCATTCGCTCTAGTTTGAGGTTGGATTCGGTGTTCGAGCTATTCGGCTTTCGAGCCAACGATTCACACTGACAGTTTTGAAGCCAGCGGACTCATTGGACTGGCGGCCTTAGGATGGCGACTTCTCTTTCAGAACGGCGACGTCGGCAATTTGCAGCCGGTTTAGCGCTCCTTGCGCTGGTGTATCTCGCCCTCACCGCCAAAGAGTTCGTTGCCAGTGTGTTTGCGTCTCATTCGAATCTGGCCAAGCTGGAGCGCGCTGTACGGCTCGCACCCGGCAACGCCGATTATCGCCACCGCCTCGGCGTCTTCCTTGCGTTTAGCGGCGACGATCCCCAAGCGGCGCTGGAAAGCTTTCGCTCCGCAGTCGCGCTCAATCCTTACAACGCGAGTTACTGGCTGGATTTAGCAGCGGCTTTTCAAGTTACAGGCGATGGCGATGGCCAACGGGCCGCTCTTGATCGGGCGCTGGGCGCCGAGCCCACCGCGCCGGATATCGCCTGGAAAGCGGCCAATTTTTTTCTGGTCGACGGACAAATCGACCGCGCTCTGCGCGAATTTCATGTTGTGATCGAGAACGACAACACGCTCTCGGACGCATCTCTTCAGTCATGCTGGCGCGTACGGCCCGATGTAGACGCCCTCCTCCAAGAGGTAGTTCCGCAGCGAATCGATTCCCTGCTCGCGTTTCTCTCATTGCTGATGAGCAAGCGGGAAACGGCGGGCGCCATTAAAACCTGGGATCGCGTCGCCCAACTGCACGAGAAGTTCGACACCTGGCGCATGTTCGAATACGTCAACTATCTGATTCAGGTTGGCCGGCCGGACGCAGCCATGTCTGCGTGGGAACAGACCGCCGGTGTTCTGGGGCTCTCTGCGTACCTTCCGACCGAGGACAATCTCATCGTAAACGGCGACTTTGGTCTAGATATTTTGAACGGCGGCTTTGACTGGACCTACGTCAACCGGACAGGCGTGCACCCGGTGCTCGATGCCAGCGATTTCCGCGAAGGCCGCCGCTCACTTTCGGTGACTTTTGAAGGCCCCGGAATTAGTGATGCGGGCATTCAACAGCTCATTCCTGTTCACGGCGGCACCACCTACGATTTCTCGGCTTACTACAAGTCGGCCGACTTTGAGGGCGCCGGCGGCCCGCAAATCGTGCTGCGCGACGCGTACACAAACGCTCCACTTTTCGCCAGCGATCCTCTGAACGATGCGGACTTCTGGAAGGAAGTACACTCGAAAATCATTGTCCCGAACTCTACGGCCTTGGTGCGGCTGGCGATCGAGCGCTTCCCTGCCGGCAGCCCAATTCGCGGTAAGCTCTGGCTCGACGATTTTCAACTGGCGCCGGAAGATGCCAGCGACAACCAGGACGACAATACAAACGACAAGCCATCAGTGGACAAGTCATCCACGGGCAAAGCATCAAAGGATAAATCTTGAGTTCCGCCCTCGCGGTCAACCCCGAACCCGCGCGCGTTGTCAGAGTCACCAAGTTTAGAGTGACTCGCTCGGCATGTCTGGCCTCCGCCGGCAGCCTGCTGTTGCTGGCGCCCCTGGCTTTCGGCGCGGTGGAACCTTGGTCCATCTTTGCCTTGGAAGCCGGTTCCGTTGCGGTACTTCTTGTTTGGGGATTCCGCCAGTGGCAAAACCGGGAGTTGGACATCTGCAACAATGCTATTTATCCGCCCGTGGCGGCATTTTTTGCGCTCGCCGTGTTGCAGTGGCTTACCGGGATGACCGCCTACCGGCACGTGACCTACACGCAGATCCTGCTCTATGCTGCCTACGGCACGTTGGCGTTTGTCGTTTCTCAATCGTTCCGCCGTTCGTCTCAATTCGACTGGGTGGCGAAAGCGGTCACAATCTATGGCGCTTTGGTGGCCTCGTTCGCGATCCTTCAGGGGATTGCACCAAATGGCAAACTCTACTGGATCTGGCCGTCCCTACAGGGCGGCGCCATTTATGGTCCTTATGTAAACCACAATCACTACGCCGGCTTGATGGAGATGCTCACGCCTTTCCCCCTGGTGCTGGCGGCGACGCGATTCACCGATGGATCGCGCAAGATGTTCGTCATGGCTATCGCCGCCCTGATGGCGGGCAGTATCTTTCTTTCTGCTTCCCGCGGTGGCATGCTGGCGCTGGTTGTACAGATCATTGTCCTTGCCGTTCTCGTGCTGCGCTCGCAGAAAAGCAATTGGAAACAACCTCTGTTGCTGGGCGGCTTCCTGATCCTCGTAATCGGTTTCCTGATCTGGCTGGGAGGCAATGAACTCACGCACCGCTTGGCCAGCATTCATTCCGAAACGCAAACGGAGTTGAGCGGAGGCACGCGCATCACCATTGATCGCGATTGCCTGCACATGTTTCTGAAACGGCCCATCCTTGGCTGGGGACTGGGCACATTTCCCACTGTATATCCGGGGTTCCGCAGCTTCTATACCACTTTCTTCGTCAACCAGGCCCACAACGATTATTTGCAACTCCTCGTCGAGACTGGCCTTGCCGGAGTCGCAATTGGCTTGTGGCTGCTCGTAGCAACCGTCCGCCAGGCAACGAGCAAATTGGAGAATTGGACTGAGACGTCCACTGGCGCGCTCACCGTGGCGGCGCTGCTCGGCTGCGTCGGCATCCTGGTGCATAGCGCGCTCGATTTCAATCTTCAGATCCCCGCGAACGCAGCGTTGTTTTATGTTTTCTGTGCGATTGCAGCAGCGCCGCCATTGCAGGAATCGCAGCGGCGAAGAGTGCTCCGCCGGCGGCATTTGAGAGCCGAGGGAAGTCCACAGAATGCGACTTCGTGATCGTTCCGCCTCCGGAAATTGCAGGCTTTGACGCGGGAATCAACCCAATCCAAGCGGTTAAGGCCGGGGAGGTATCGACTTGCTACAGTATTACTTAGGTAACAAACTCTTCTTTTCAGGCCATTGTCCGTGATATAACGCCCCTAGCTGCTCATTCAGGCTTTGGACGTGGCATTCCGTGTTCCGCGGTTTTTTCGCCGAGCACAGGAGCAGGAGCAGAGGAGGCACTGTGGCAGAAGCGCGTACCGGTAAAAGATTTCCACTGCATTTGCCGATCAAGATACATAACGAGGATTCGACCGCTGAAATGAGCGGCATGACCGGCGATCTGAGCGCGGCTGGCGTCTACATTCGAGCCGATGCATCGCTCGAAGTTGGGTCGCCCGTGGAGTTTGAGATCACCCTGCCTCCGGAAGTGACCGGCGGCAAAGAGAACGTAGTCATTCAGTGCCGCGGCCGTGTTGTGCGGACCGACGAACCCACTGCACCGTCTTCTCGCGAAGACAGCCGAGGCGTCGCCTGCGTGATTGATTCGTACGAATTCGTTCGCAACTAGATATTCGCAACCAGGTAAGGGAGCGTCATCCATGCTGAAGCTAATTCTGGCCGATAATCAGGCAATTTTCCGGGCCGGCATCGCCAAAGTTCTGGCCGTAGAAGACGAGATGCGCATTGTGGCTCAGGCCCAAACCGCCGAGCAGATGTTCATGGCGCTCGACAAGTTCCGCGCCGCGGTCCTGGTGATTGCCGGAGGGTTCCACTCCGACTTCAATGCCGTGCTTTCGGCGGCAAACAAGAACAAGACGCGTGTTGTGGTGCTCGCCGATACCGGTGAGAGCGCGCAGCGCTACATGGCAAGCGGTGCGCACGGCGTCGTCTATCGCAACGTGACCAGCCCAGCGCTCGTGGACTGCGTCCGTAAAGTGGCGCGGGGCGAAAACTGGGTGCAGGATATGGCCGTGCCCAGCGAGCTGACCGAGAACGATATGGTTGGATTGCGCGTCCGCGACCGCCTGACCGCGAAGGAACTGCGGATCGTCGCGCTGATCGTGCAGGGATACAAGAACAAAGAAATCGCCACCCAGCTTGGCACCACCGAGCAGGTGATCAAAAATTACCTGCGCAACGTCTACGACAAGATAGGAGTTTCCGACCGGCTCGAACTGGCGCTTTTCACCATCCACCACCGCATTCTGAACGAAGCGGCGGCTGCCACGGCAGCGGCGGCTGTTCCGCCAGCGGTGCAGAGCGCGGTTTCCAGCTAAAACTCGTTTTCACTCGGGAATCAAAAGGCCGCCCGCGGGCGGCCTTTCTGTTTTCGGGTACGAATCGACCAACCCGGAATTATCCGATCTTCTCGCCCACGCTTTTCCCCTGCGTGAATAGCAAAAGATAATCGGGCCCGCCGGCTTTTGAGTCGGTACCGGACATATTGAAGCCGCCAAACGGATGCGCGCCTACCATCGCTCCCGTGCATTTACGGTTAAGGTAGAGATTGCCAACGTGGAATTCGCGGACGGCACGATCCAGCTTTTCGCGCGAGCTCGAATAGACGGCGCCGGTCAGCCCGAATTCGGTGTCGTTCGCGATTTCTAGAGCATGGTCGAAATTGCGCGACTTGATTACGGCAAGAACCGGCCCGAAGATTTCTTCTTGCTCCAGCGTAGACTTGGGCGCGATGTCGGCGATCACCGTGGGTTGAATGAAATACCCCTCGCCGGCGCTTGTGGCTCGCGCGCCGCCGGTAATCAGGCGTCCCTCTTTCTTGCCGATTTCGATGTAGCGCAGGATATCGTTCATCGAGCCTTCATTGATGACGGCGGCCATATTCGGATTGTCCACCGGGTCGCCAACCGTGATGCGCTCAACGCGCGCTTTCAGCTTCTCGACGAACTTGTCGTAAATGCGCTCGTCAATGATGGCGCGTGAGCACGCAGAGCACTTCTGGCCCTGGAAGCCGAATGCCGCCTGCGCAACGCCTTCCACGGCGGAGTCGATATCGCCGTCGGCATCGACGATGGTGGCGTCTTTTCCGCCCATCTCGAGAACGGTGCGCTTGATCCAGATCTGCCCCGGCTGCTGCTTCGCTGCCGATTGATTGATGTGCAATCCAACCTCGCGCGAGCCCGTGAACGCGACATAGCGAACCTGCGGATGCGCTACCAGCGCATCGCCGAAACTGGCCCCGCCGCCCGGACAGAAGTTCACCACGCCTTCGGGCATGCCGCATTCTTCCAGCAACTCAATGAACTTCGCGGCAATCGTGGGGGAATCGCTCGACGGTTTGAGAACGACCGTATTGCCGCAGACGATCGACGCAACCGTCATGCCGGCCATGATCGCGCAGGCAAAATTCCACGGAGGGATTACGGCTCCCACGCCCAGCGGAATGTAGGTCAGCGTGTCACGCTCACCAGGCAGTTGAATCGGCGGTTCCGCTTTCGCGAGGCGCAACGCCTCGCGCGCATAGAATTCGCAGAAGTCGATTGCCTCGGAAATGTCGCCATCGGCCTCAGCCCAGTTTTTCGAAACTTCAAAGACCAGCCAGGCCATGAATTCGAGCTTGCGTTCGCGCAACCGGTCGGCAGCGCGAAACAACAGCGAGGCGCGATCTTCGACCGATGTCTGGCTCCACTTGGCAAAGGCTTTTTGTGCGGCATGGACGGCAGGCTCAACGTGATCCTTGCCCGCCTTTTGGTGCACGCCTACCACCTGGGACGGCCGCGCTGGATTGATGGAGCGGATCTTGTCGGCGGTCCGAATACGTTTGCCGCCGATGATTAAGTCATATTCGTGGCCGAATTGGCTGGCGACCTTATCGAGCGCGGTGCGCATGCGGCGGACATTTTCTTCGCGCGTGAAATCGACGAACGGCTCGCTCTTAAAGGGTCCCTCGTGCAGACGGCCTTGTACCCGTGGCGGGGCTTCCATTGTAGCCATAGGAATTTCCTTTCTCAGACGAACGTTAGCAGGATTGCAACTACTCATTTTACACTTCTGCGAGCACGCAGTTGGGTCAATAGTCTCATGGAATGTGCGCTCTCGATCGGGGAGCGTCTCAATTCGGGAGCGAGAAGGTCAGCGTGACATCGGTTTGAAATGGAGAAGGCTGGTCGTGCGAACGGTAAGGCTGATAGCGCCAGCTCCGGACGGCTTGGGCGGCCGCGGCGGCCAAGAGAGGGTCTCCAATCAGTGTGTGCACTGAAGACACAGTTCCATCTTCGGCGACATTCACTTCCAGAACAACGCTGCCGGAATGGTGCGCAGCTAACGCTTCCGGCGGGTATTGCGGTTCGACGCGGTTTAGAAGACGATCCTCCGCCTCGTTGGGCGCGAGCCAGGCGGCGCGCGGCGCACCGAGCCGGGCATTCGAAGACGCTGGAACGACGGACGAACCAACCGGCGCAGCTTGCGCACTGCGAGTGGCCGTTATTGGAGTGTTCCCCGGACTCGCGGCGGACTGAGCTGTCGGCTGCTTCATGCGGAAGATGACTTTTCCTTTGTCGTACACGACGAGTTCGCCTGAGGATGGCGCAGGCGGATTTTCGGATGCCGCGGCCGCAGGTTTCGCTTTCGGCTTCGCTGCTTTCGTTCGCGCAGCATCGCCACTATCCGCGACCGGAGATTGTGCGGGCGGAGATGCCGGGATTGGCGCTGCGGAAACCGGCGCCACAGGCGCAGGAGGAACAAAGGTCTCGGCGGAGCGCAGCCAACCCACTCGCGATCCAACCATGAAGCTCACACCGATGGCCGCAAAAATCACCAGGGCACCGAGAATGAGAGTCTGCATCTCGTAACGGCTCCGAACCGGCGGAATGTCCTCCGCAGGAACATTTGTGGTCGAGTCGAAGGATTTCAGCAGTTCGGGCTCGAGCGGCGAGGCTGCGGCAGTTCGATCCAGCAGTTTGTCGGCGGCTTGACGAACGTTTGAGACTTCGCGGGCAAACTCCTCCAGCAGGCTCTGCGAGGCTGGGGAAAATGCGTTTGGATACGAAGAGAGAATCTCAATCACGCCGACGAGTTCAGGCTCGGGGCACGATGCAGTAATGCCGTCCGGCCCTTCTGATTCATCACCCGTTGGTCTTTGATCGGGCGACCTTTGATCAGACGATCTTTGATCAAACGGCCTTTGATCGAATGGCTTTTGATCGTCGATTGGCTTCCGATCAAAGACGGGAACAACCAGCATGGAGCGAATCCCCATCCGTTGCAGCGCATCGGAATCGACGCGAGGATCGATTTCGGCATCGGTGCAGAGCTGGGGCATGTGGGTGCGAACGCAGGCTCCGGTGAGACCGTCGCGGGTATCCAGCGGAACCCCCAGGCCCGGAGCATTGCTCCCCGTAGCCGCCCGGCAAACCATTTCGTTGCCGCGCAGCAAAGCCAAGGCGGCGCTGCTGGCATGCGTCGCATCGGCGGCGCGCACCACTAACTCATTGAGAACAAGATCGAAAGCCAGATCGGGCGGCAACGATGTGGCTAAGTGATGCTCAAGAATGCTGGCGAGGTTCGGCGGAGGCAGGGGAGGAGGCAGAGGATAGACATCGTCGGCCATTGGCTCGGACCTGGACAGTGCGCGAGAGAGCATGGGCAGTCCCCCAGCCCGCCAGTAGTGGCAGCGGAAAAGCAATTCACTTACAGGTAGTGTCCCGCGAAAGGCCAGCGAAGTCAATTGCGAACGCAGAATGGGCTCACATGGCGGCAGAGGCCTTTCGCCCCCTCTGGGATTGTGGGATTATCGCAAATCTTCGGACCCGGCGCAGAAGATGCTACAAACAATGCCGGTTACGCAGGAGTAATGCCTCCACCGTCGCCCCACTCGCACAAGCCAAATGTCTGACATACACTAAACGCATCTTTTCTGTGTTTTTACGCCGGATCGAAAAGCATTTCTGCTGAGGTCAAAACGGCCTCTGCATCGCTGGGAGTTCGCAATGGTGAAGGTCGGGATTGTCTGCCTAATGCTGGCCATCGCAGTCCCTCTCGTCTTTGGACAAGCGAATCGAGGCGAATTGCGTCTCAAAGTGACCGACCCAGCGGGACTTGGCGTCAGGACCTCAGTCCGCATCGTCAGCGAAGCAAACGCTTATCGCAATACGCTCGATACCGATGACGAAGGCAAACTGACCGCGCAACATCTTCCCTACGGTTTATACAACATCGAGATTCGCCAGCCGGGCTTCGCCGACGTCGCCGAGAACATCAGCATCCACTCCCCCGTGCCGCTGGAATACAAACTTCAGCTGAAACTATCCGCCGTGGACGAAGTAGTGAATGTCAACGCCACAAACACACTGGTCAATCCGGAACAGGCTGGATCTGTCAGCCAGATCGGCTCCGGTGAAATTCAGAATCGTGTCACGTCGGTGCCGGGACGTTCAATGCAGGATCTGGTCAACGACCAGCCGGGTTGGTTATACGAAGGCAATGCCGTGCTTCATCCGCGCGGTTCCGAGTATCAGACGCAGTTCGTGGTCGATGGAATTCCGCTGACCGATAACCGCTCACCGAGCTTTGGGCCGGAGCTTGAAGCGGACGATGTGCAGTCCATGAGCATCTATACCGCCGGCATTCCAGCGGAGTATGGACGAAAAATGGGCGGCGTAATTGAAGTCAACACGTTGCAGGATCTGCAGCCAGGTCTTCACGGTCAGCTGTCGCTCTCTGGCGGCAGCTATGATTCGGCGACCGCGGCGGCACAGGGCCAGTACTCGTGGGGGAAGAATACTATCGGCGCCAGCGCCAGCGGCGGCATGACGAACCATTATCTGAATCCCGTGGTTCCGCAAAACTACACGAATGCCGGTACGATTGGAGATTTTGCCGTCCACTATGAGCGCGACTTGACGCCGAAGGATCGTTTGAGGTTCATCGTCCGCCATGAACTCGCGCGCTATGAGATCCCCAACGAACTCGTGCAGCAGAACGGAGCGTTCCTCCCGAACTCGGACAACATGGTCGGCTGTGTTGGGCCCGATCCAGCCAATTGCGTCTTCATTCCCGGCGGGCAACAACAGACGGGCGACAACTTTGAAACCATGGGAAGCGTTTCCTACCAGCACATTTTTTCGTCCGAGGCGATCGCTTCGCTGCGCGGCATGGCTCGCGATAATTCCAACGATTTTTATTCCAACCCGGAGTCCTGGCCCCTCATCGCAACCCAGCACAACGACTTCAAGGAGATCTACTTCAACGGCAACGTCTCCATCCATCACGGGAGGCAGGAATGGAAAGCAGGCGTCGAATCCGATGCCATCTTCCTGCACGAAAACACCAGCTACGTGATACCCGACTGTGCAGATCCCAGCGATCCGCAATGTCCTATCAATCTGGGCATCTTGGATTCCGGCGCGATAACCTTTGCCTTTGCCGGCAGCCGACCCGACCTTGAGCAATCGGCCTATGTTCAGGATTTAATCCGCCTCGGCAATTGGACAGTCAATGCCGGCCTCCGCTGGGATCACTATCAACTATTGGTGAATCAGAATGCAGTCAGCCCGCGCCTTGCCGTTTCGCGCTACTTCCCTTCCGTCGGCCTGAATGTTCACGCGTCGTATGACCGGATATTCCAGACACCATCGTTCGAAAACATCCTCCTATCCAGTTCTCCAGCTGCGGAGGCCATAGACACCAGCGTGCCCGCACTACTGCTGCCGGTCCAGCCTTCTCACGGAAACTACTACGAGTTGGGGGCCACGAAAGCTTTCTTTGGGAAGCTGCGGATGGATGCGAATATGTTCCGCCGTGACGTGAACAATTACGCCGACGACTCTCAAATCCTGAGCACGGGCATCAGCTTCCCCATCGCGTTTGACAAAGCCATTCTTTACGGCGCTGAGGCTAAGCTGGAGGTTCAACAATGGGGACGCTTCTCAGGATTCGCAAGCTACTCCTACATTGTCGGGAATGCCTGGCTTCCCGTGACGGGCGGCTTATTTCTAGGCGACGACGCTCAAGGAGTGCTGATCCCCGGCATTCACTTCCCCGACTCACAGGACCAGCGGAACACGGTGCGCGCCCGTGTCCGCTATCAGGTCGTTCCGCGCTTGTGGGTCGCTTTGGGATGTGATTACAACAGCGGATTGCCGTTCCAACCTGATCTAACTCCGCAACAATATGCTACTGAATACGGTCAGGTAGTAATTGACCACCTCAACTTTAATCGCGACCGCATCGATCCTTACTTCACGCAGAATGCTTCGGTGGGCGTCGATCTCTACCAGCGCGAGAAACGCTCGCTGCGCTTTCAAGGTGATGTCGCGAACCTAAGCAATACTCTTGAGCTGATCGACTTCGGAGGATTGTTCTCCGGCAACGCACTCGGCCCGTCGCGCCAATACACCTTCCGCTTGGTAACGACATTCTAGGGCGTGTTTACACCAAATGGACTTTTGGCCATGTTGTGCCGGGTGCCTGTAGATGATCAAGACGTTGTACCCGGTTCGGAGCGGCTGATGGGCGGCTGGTATTGAAGGCTACCATGAGGACGGGCGTGGTTGTAGTAGTGGGTCCAGGGAGCGAGGCAGAGGTTTCTTTGCTCGGAGTCGGGCCAGTGAGTGGCGTAGGCCCATTCGCGCAGGGCCGTCTGGATGAAGCGTTCGGCTTTGCCATTGGTTTGCGGCGAGTAGGGGCGAGTTCGGCGGTGTTTGAGGCCCATTTCGAAACAGGCATGGCGAAAGTGATGGGAGCGATAACTGCTGCCGTTGTCGGTGAGCAGGGCGCGAACGGTGATGCCGTGGCGAGCGAAGAAGTCAACGGCATTCCTAAGAAAGGCGATGGTGGTGTGGGTTTTCTGATCGGGGAGGATCTGAGTGAAGGCCATGCGTGAGTGATCGTCGACGGCGACATGCAAGGCCTCCCAGCCAGGATGTTTCTGTTGACCACGACGGCGGCCATCGCCACGCCAAACGACCTGCTGGAAGCGGGTCATGCCCTTGATATCGAGATGGAGGAGATCGCCGGGACAGGGATGCTCATAGCGCACCACGGGGGGCAGAGGATGCAGATCGCGCCAGCGGCTGAGACGAGCGCAGCGCAGAATACGGCTGACGGTGGCAGGACTGAGTCCGGTGCTTTGTGCAATGTGATAGGCGGGACGATGCTGACGGCGAAGTTCAATTACTAACCCCACCTGGCGAGACGAAGTGGCTCTGGGACTGCGATGGGGCCGCGAAGAGCGGTCGCGCAATCCGGCCGCTCCTTCGGTCTGATAGCGGCGAACCCACTTGGCTGCGGTTTTGGGAGTGACGCGAAAGCTGGCAGCGGCACGGCTGAAACCCAAGCCGCCAATGACGGTTTCGACCAACGCCTCTCGACTGCGAAGGGTGAGTCGGGCATTCTTGTGGATGTCCATTCGGTCTGACCTCGGAAACTGAATTGCTCGTCACAATCAGCTTCTCCGGTTCCGATCGAATGGACAACGTCTTGAAAGATCACAGGTGCCCCACCTTTCGCGCCTTTCGAAAGGTGGGATTCCACGGCCCGCTCCCTCTTAGCTCAGCTCCTCATTTTTTGTGTTGCTCCTAGCTCGCGGCTCAAAGCTCACAGCTTTCTTTCATCACAAATTCGCCGTGCCCCGCATCACAGACACTCACCACAATCGCGTGCGAAACTACCTCGACAGTGCATGATCGAGAACTGTGCCAGTCTCCAGAGACGAACGCATTTCCGGCAGCAAACTTTTCACCGCTCTTTGACAAAATATGGACAAAATATGGCCGGTAGGCACCCTCGCAAGTCCACGCCAAACGGAAGAATTGAGCGCTAAGTCACATCTTTTGAATACTTTGCCTCTAACTTCCGTACTATCAATACTTTACCTCATTTCGTGGGGGGGGGTACCCCCACATATTTCTGAATTCTTACCCGCCGATTGGCCCACATCCCGGTCGGCCTACATCGTTCGTGGATGCGAAATAGCCGGAGACTCCCGACAGATCCAGATTGCGCCGCCCGTCGTGCAGCGTGTCCACGCGGCTCGCCACCAGCCAATAGGTCGATAGCGCCACGCTGCATAACCCTTGTGACCAGAATTCCGTTTAGAATCGCCATACGCAAATCGTGAAAGGATGTGTAATGGCCTCAAGAAGAATCTGGGTTGGCTTGTTAGCGATCATCGTGGGTGCTCTGACTGCGGCCGCACTTCCCTGGATACACGGCCGGTCCGTTCCGACCAACGTCGCCTATGTGAGCGAGGAGGAAGGTGGGGTCAGCGTGATCGACTTAAGCACGCTGAAAGTAATCCGCCGGGTACAACCTAGCGATGTCGCGCCGCGGGGACTCGCCGTGACGTTTGACGGGAAATACGTCATTACATCGAACAAAAACACAAGCGATTTGGCGGTCTTCAGTACACCACAGCTGAACTTGGTCAAAAGAATCCATCTCGGAGACAACCCAGAATTCATCAAAATTAATCCTGCTGGTAACCGGCTTTTTGCCACTTTCGAACCGAGTTCGGCTGGCAGGCCTCCCGGCGCTGCGAAAGCCTCGGGTAGCGCGGATGACGAAAATGGGCCGCCCGCTCAGATCGCCTCATTCCATATCGGAGATTGGGCCGCGGGCCCGGTTTCCACCGCCGGACAGGAAACCGAAGGCATTGAATTTTCGCGCGACGGAAAGTTGATGCTGGTAGCCAACGAATCCCAGGACACGATTGGCGTGTTCGACCCAGCCACTGGTAAGCATGTGCGCGACGTCGATCTGAAGTCTTACGGAATCCGTCCGCGCGGCGTGAAAGTTTCGCCGCAAGGTGCGGGATATGCGGTGACGATGGAATCGTCCGGCACATTATTAACGCTGGACTCGAATTTCAATGTAATCAAATCGGCGCCGACAGGCGCGAAGCCCTACGGACTCGCATTCGACCGCGCAGGCAAACGCATTTTCGTCTCGGCGGCACAGGCAGGTAAGCTCCAGGTGTTTTCAGCAGACTCTCTCCAACTGCTCGCCGAGGTGCCCACGGGCAAGAGGTGTTGGCACTTCACATTCACGCCCGACGATTCCAAGATTTTAATGGCCTGCGGACGATCAAACGATGTAGTTGTGATCGACGCCAGTTCATACAAACCCGTCGGAACAATCGAAGGACTCAAGCTGCCGTGGGGCATCGTGACCTACCCGAGATCCTATGGAAGTTTGGGGTTGCCGTAATCCGGCATTCCAAACTCTCAGCGCGGGCGAATGTTTCAATAGTCGCCACGGAGCCGAACCGGTTCGCAGAGTTGCCTCCCCTCATTGAATCGCACCGGCCTCTCAGGTTTTCCGCAGCCTGCTAAACTGCTGTGGCTTGCTGACGACCATCGACTGGAGTCCCGTGCCTTCACCCCGTCCTTCGGAGCCGTTCCTCAGTTCGCAGGAGTGGCACGCAGTCAGCGCCGCCTTTCTTGGTTGGACGCTCGATGCATTCGATTTCTTTGTCGCGGTCTTTCTCGTCAACATTCTGGCGGCCCAGTTTCACGTGCCTGCATCCAGGATTATTTTCACCACAGCGGCAACGCTGGCAATGCGGCCAATCGGCGCAGTCGTCTTCGGCCTCCTTGCCGACCGCTACGGGCGGCGCGGCCCGCTCATGGCAAACGTCGTCTTCTTTTCCGTGGTGGAGTTGTTCTGCGGGTTCTCCCCGAATTACACAGTCTTTCTGCTCTTGCGCACTATTTACGGTATCGGCATGGGCGGCGAATGGGGCGTGGGAGCCTCGCTCGCAATGGAGAGCATCCCGCCGAAGCGGCGAGGAATCATCTCGGGCATTATTCAGTCGGGATATTCGTGTGGCTATTTGCTGGCCGCAGTCGCGGCGAAATTTGTCCTGCCCTTCTGGGGATGGCGCGCGATGTTCTGGGTGGGAGGACTGCCGGCGCTGCTCGCTTTTTATATCCGCTGGAAAGTAAAAGAGTCGGAGGCATGGAAGCAACACCGCGCTCCCGAATTCAAGGCGATTGGCAAAGCCGCGGCCTCGAATTGGAAGTTGTTCTTGTACATGATCGGGCTGATGGCGCTCATGAACTTCCTCTCGCACGGGACACAGGACCTGTATCCTCACTTCCTACAGTCACATGGATTCAGCATCTCGACCGTCGCCAATGTAGCCATTTTCTATAACGTGGGCGCACTCGTCGGCGCCCTGAGTTTCGGACGGCTCTCGGAATCGCTCGGACGCCGTCGCGCGCTGGTTCTGGCAACGATTGTGGCTTTGTGCGTGATTCCGGCGTGGGCTTTCGGAAAGACTCTGCTCGCGCTGGCGCTTGGAGCATTCGTAATCCAGGTCGGCGTGCAGGGTGCATGGGGAATCATTCCGGCGCATTTGAATGAGCTGTCGCCACCCGCCGTACGCGGGCTGCTACCGGGACTCGCCTATCAACTCGGGAATTTTGTCGCGTCGCCTGTCAACACGATCGAATATCACCTGCGCGATTTGTGGGGATACTCATGGGCGCTGGCTGCATTCGAGATTGTAGTGATCACGCTGCTAGCGTTGGTGGTAAGCCTGGGCCCTGAGAGCAAAGGCCGGCAATTCGTGAGGGAGAAGACAGAGACAGACAGGGCTATGGCATAAGAAGGGCTTCGACCAGTTACGAGCCGGATTGCCGCTGTCCGCCTCAGGCAGCCTTGCCTGGCTGGTGCTTGCCGGTAATCTTGCGTTGCTCAAGGACAACCGCCGCACCAAGAAACACTCCGATTAACCCAAAAACGCCGAGCGCGATAAGCGCAACCATCAGGATGGGCATAAGTCCCTCCTGATTGAGATTTTGGTCCCGGAAAGAACCGCGCGCCGTGACCAAAATCACTCCTGTTTGTGAGGTTCAGATTCCCATTCCTGCCGCCGAAGGACGTGAGTTTCCGTAATCCAACTCTGAAACCCCGGAAAAGACTGCTACAGTTAACCTGCACGCCGACGAGCCGGACGTGCACAACCATCACTAAGGAGAAGGCTCGCATATGCGTATAGCGGTCGTAGGTTCGGGATACGTCGGACTGGTCACAGGTGCCTGTTTTGCCGATCTGGGACATGAAGTTATTTTGGTCGACAACGACGAAAAAAAACTGGAAGCGTTGCGCACGGGAGACGTGCCGATTCACGAGAAATTCTTGCCCGAACTGCTGGCTAAGCATCGCGGCGAGCGCATCGAGTTTTCCGGCGATTTGCAGGCCGCCACACGGTTGAGCGATGCGATCTTCATTGCGGTTGGAACTCCGCCAACGGAAAGCGGAGATGCCGACATGTCTTACGTGGAGTCGGTTGCCCGTGAGATTTCCGGCGCCATGGACAGCTACAAGGTTGTGGTTGAGAAAAGCACCGTTCCCGTCTACACCAATCAGTGGATTCGGACGATCATTTTGCGAAACGGCGCCGATCCGGACATGTTCGACATTGCTTCGAATCCCGAGTTCCTGCGCGAAGGCACTGGCGTCACGGACTTTCTATATCCCGACCGGATCGTGGTGGGCGTTGAAACTGAGCGCGCCGCGGAAGTGATGCGGCAGATCTATGGACCGCTGACCAGCGGCTGGTACTACAACCGGGCTGAGGCGATTCCCCGCCCCGATCGCGCGCAAGTGCCGCCCAGGCTGATCGTCACCAGTGCACGGAGCGCGGAACTCATCAAGCACGCATCGAATGCGTTTCTCGCGATGAAGATTTCGTTTATCAACGCAGTAGCATCCATCTGCGAAACGGTTGGCGCCAATGTGCAACAGGTGTGCGATGGGATCGGCGCCGACTCGCGCATCGGCCCGAAATTTCTGAACCCTGGCATCGGATACGGCGGATCCTGTTTTCCTAAGGATCTGATGGCATTTCGTGCCGTCGCCAAGGAAAGCGGATATGATTTCCGGCTGCTGGAAGAAGTGATTCGAATCAATGAAGAGCAGCGCCACCGCTTCCTTCGCAAGGTGCGAAGTGTGCTCTGGACACTGCGCGGCAAGAAGCTCGGCGTGCTGGGACTGGCCTTCAAGGGCGGGACCGATGACATCCGGGAGTCTCCCGCGCTCTTGCTGGTGCAGGAATTGTTGCGCGAAGGCTGTCTGGTTTGCGCCTACGATCCGGCAGCAACGGCGCGCGCGCGCGACGTTCTCGGCAGCGGAATAGAATTCGCGTCCGACCCATACCAGGCCGCTAAGGGCGCCGATGCAGTGTTGATTCTGACGGAGTGGGAGGAATTCGCTTCGTTGGATCTTGAAAAACTGCGCGCGGTTGTGAAATACCCAATCGTGCTCGATGGACGCAATCTGTACGATCCGGCGACGATGACGGAGCACGGATTCTCCTACTACAGCGTGGGCCGCCCGCCGGCGTTGCACGAAGAAGCGGCTGCGGCCCGTGGGAATAAGAAGCAGCGAGCCTGACACGATGAGCATGAAACGTGCGCTAGTAACGGGCGGGGCCGGCTTTCTGGGATCGCATCTATGCGATGCGTTGCTGGGAGAAGGTTGCCGGGTATTGGCGGCCGACAATCTGCTCACCGGCCGCCTGGAAAACATCGCGCACCTGCGCAACGACTCCCGCTTCGAGTTCGCGGAAAAAGACGTGTGCGAGCCTACCGATTGGGGCGCGCTCGACTACGTCTTTCATTTTGCAAGCCCGGCGAGCCCGGTCGACTATGCCAAACACGGCATTGCCACGCTGCGCGTCGGGTCCTACGGCACATTTGAAGCGCTCGAAACCGCGCGGCGCTGCGGCGCGGGTTTTATGATCGCTTCCACCTCGGAGTGCTATGGCGATCCTCTCGTGCACCCACAGCCGGAATCTTACTGGGGGCACGTAAATTCGATAGGCCCGCGCTCGGTGTATGACGAGGCAAAGCGTTTCTCCGAGGCCGTGACCATGGCCTATTACCGTTATCACAAAGTTGATACGCGGATTCTGCGCATCTTCAATACTTATGGGCCGCGCATGAAGCTCCATGATGGCCGCGTTATCCCAAACTTCATGTGGCAGGCGTTGCTCGGCAAAGACCTGACGGTGTACGGCGATGGCAGCCAGACTCGCAGCTTCTGCTATGTGAGCGATGAAGTGGATGGGATTTTACGCCTGGCAAAATCGCAGGAACACGAGCCGGTAAATATTGGAAATCCAACCGAGTTCACCGTCCTGGAATGCGCCAGGAAAATAATTGCCCTAACGGGATCGAAGAGCCAGATTCGATTTGAGCCCCTGCCGCAGGACGATCCCAGGCAGCGCCGCCCGGATATCTCAAAAGCCAAACGCTTGCTGAACTGGGAACCGGACGTCGATTTGGAAAATGGATTGAAACTCTCGCTGGAATATTTTCGGGAAGCCGTGCTGAAAACGCCGCCCGCTTAATGAGATTGTTCGTCGAGCACCGGGCCGGCGGCCAACACTCCGAGCAAGCGTAAGACTTCTTCCCGCTCCGCGGCATCGCGAAACTTGAAACGAACGCCCATGCCGAAACCGGGATGGGTGGCCAGAATTGTTCCCTGGATTTTGAATTTCATGTCGGCTGTTCGGACCAGGATTTCCACTCCCGCTTTCCCGTCGAGCGGCGATGGCATTTCGACGTAACAACCGCCTTCGCTGAGGTCGGAAAGTGTGCAGCGATTCGGCACTTTGGACCCCAACTGATAGACTTCCGCGCCAATCGTGCACGCTACGCGTTGCGCCTTACGGCGATTGCCCGCATCCAGGGCCCGCAGTGGAACTTCCGACGGCTGCGGACTCATCGGCAGCTGATGCGTAGTCAAGGCAGCCGGTTTATGCGCGGGCTCCTTTTGTGTGGTCTCGCTCTGCTCAGGCTCTTTGGACGAGGGTTCCTTTTGCGTGGACGGCCTTTCTGCACTTTCCTTCGGCTCGGCGCTTCTCTTCTCGAGCCACGACCGAATCAAGCGGTGAGAGGCTTGTGGCACATCGAGAAAACGGACGCCAGTTCGTCCGGAAGAATCCTGCCAGGCCACTTCTCCGGAGAGGCGAACGATCTGCCGCTGCCCCGGAAGTGAAAATTCAAAATAGACCTTGCCGGTATCGGGTAAATGTCCAGCCGTCGCGATCGCGAATCCGTTGTCGCTCAGGTCCGTAAGTGTTGCCTTAAGATCGGGCGCTCCAGGGTAGGAAACGTTCACCGACAAGCTCACCGGCGCGCGAGAACGCCGGCGCCGCTCGCGTCGCATCAATCCGCGCGCCGCCACCAAACTCAGCCGCACGCGTTCTATGGAAAGTGGACGATACAGAACGAAATTCACGCCCAGTCGAAACAGCGGACGCGCATCAAACTCTTCGTCCACGATGGCGATCAACACGGCGGGCCGGTTCTTCGGAGACTGCCGTACACGAGTGAGAAATTCCTGCGAACTCTCCTCGCCTCCGTACTCAAAAAGAATGGCGTCGTAGCGCTCGTCACTCACCAACTTCAATCCGCGCGAAATCGATGACGTCTGTTCCAACGCCATCCCCATCTCGCACAGAACCGGCACCAGTATGCTCGCCGACTCCTGATCCGGAAATACCACCAGCGCCCGCAAATCCATTATGTTTGGATCGTAAGAAACAACGGTTGCCCGCCACAAGTTACCTGCGTCATGAAAGCGCTCACGTCGGGGCATGGTCAAGCGATAGTGAGTTACTCCCAGGACGGATCAATCGTGCGCCAGCTCGACCTGGGGCACGCGCTCGGCACTCTGGCTGCCCCACCAGTAATCACGCCGGCGATTACCTTACGAACGGTCATTGTCCGAAAGTCGGGTGTACCCCGGTACTTTGACGCGTTCCCCACCTGCTCCTACCATCGACTTACTTAGCCGTGTATTCGGACTCCTACCCCCCCGCGGATCGTGCCGACTCGCCGGCTAAGACGACTGTCGATTTGGCCTGCCGGGGCAGGCGGGAACAGACAATGTTGAAGATCACAGCACAATACCGGCATCAAGCAAGCGGCTTCAGTTTGGTCGAAATGATGATCGTGATTGCGATTGGCATTACCGTGACCGTAATCTCGGTCGTCAGCCTGGTTCCTTTGCTGAGCCAGCAGCACGTGACCAATGCGTACAACATCACGTTGGCCGCCATGCGGCTGGCTCGCGACAATGCTGTGGCGCAGCGCACGTCATATTCCGTGACTTTTTCGAACGCGGCCACTCCAAGCACTATTGTCGTCGCGCCCGTGTTACCGAGTGGGGCTAGCACATTTACCGGCCAGCAGACCTCGGTAACCTATCAGTTGCCAACGGACGTGTCGTTTCTTGCGCAAACCGGGCTTCCAAATACGACCGCTACCGCTCCTGACAGTTACTACAACTCTTCTCTGCAGGCGATCGATTTGGGCTATGCCGCCAATGGCTACACGTCAGGAGTAAGCACGGTTTATTTCTGTCCCGATGGTTCGGCCCAGAACTCTCAGGACGGCACGGGAGATTGTTCCGGCAGCTGGGATGGAGGCGTGGTGTACCTGGCGCAATCTGGAAACGTTTTAAGTTCGCGGGCGATTACGCTCTGGGGTGGCACAGGCCGCATTCATGGCTGGCGGCTCTATAGCAAGAGCGGAGGGGGGTATCAATGGTTGCGCCAATGAGACGGCATAGCGGCGGGAATTCCCAAGGGCATCAGCAAGCACAGGACGGATTTTCCATCATCGAAGTCATGGTCTCGATGGTCGTCCTCACAGTGGGGCTGGTCAGCCTGCTGGGCGTGTTCGGGCTGTCCATGGCATCCACGCAGTCCACGCAGCAGGACATGATTGCCAAACAGTTAGCCGATGAGGCCTATGAGAGCATCGTAACGGCACGCAACACGTCGCAAATCACCTTCGACGATATCCAGAATGTAGGAGCCACCAATTGCCCCGTCACAGGCGCCTCCACTTGCGGCATCTTCCTGATCCCTGCGCAGCAGATTTATAACGCCGGCGCCGACGGAATTTATGGGACGGCGGACGATTCGGCCTCCGGCCAACGGCAAACCCTGCACGATCCGGGACCAGATGGAATTTTTGGAACCTCGGATGATGTGTACATCCCTCTGAGCGGCTATCAGCGCACCATTGCCATCGGGTCTGTGTACAACTCGGAGAGTCAGGTGATCGATTCGCTGCGCAGCGTCACCATCACGATCCAGTACACGACGAGCCAAACCAGATCGCAGAAGACGTACATCCTGAATTCGTATATTTCACAGTTCCAGTAATGAGGGGGCTATGAGCAAGCGCTCGACAAACCGCAAAAAGGGATTCAGCCTGCTGGAGATGACGGTCGCCACGGCCCTCGGCTCGCTGGTGGTGGGCGCCGCGGTACAGCTGTATGTACAAGGAGTGGGAGCAACCTGGACGGTTTCGCAGCGGGCCGAAATGCAGCAGGATTTCCGTGCCGCCTCCAACATGCTGACCAAGGACTTGAGCCTGGCCGGGGCGGGCCTAACCCAGGGTGCCGCCATCCAACTACCGACCTCCTCAACGATACCTGTGCTCGGCTGCGACCAGTCGAAAACCTGTTACATCAACGGCGCGTCGGTAAAGTATCCCGAACAGGGCAGCACACCATTTCTTTACGGACTGCTGACAGGCTACAATGCCGGGCCCACGATTTCAGGGCAAACCACCGATACCGTCACCGTGGTGTACACGGACCCCAATTTCTACCTGGACTGCTACACCGCGACCGTCGCCAGCGCAACCACAGTGACGTTCGCGCTGCCTTCCACGACCAGCACGAATTGTACGGCCCCGAGCAGCAGCAAGATCCAGAGCATCAACGACTCAGCCGTGGGCCTGACACCGGGAGATCTGGTCCTCTTTACGTTTGGCAGCACGCAGGTTGTAGCCGAGGTCTACGGCGCCACCACGAGTTCGACTACCGCGACCTTCGCCACGAGTGATCCGCTAAGTATGAATCAGGGAACGAGTGTCACTAAGAGCCTGGGCAGCCAATACGTCGCGAGCCCGCCCGCCACCGCGCCAACCACCGGATACGCAGTGCGTCTTCTAGTGATCACCTACTACCTCGACAACTCTGTCACTCCGCCTCGCCTGATGCGGCAGATCAACGGACAATCCCCCATACCAGTGGCGGAAAGCGTGGTTTACCTGAAGTTTAGCTATGACCTTTTCAACCCAAGTACCAATACCTTGGCGCTCAACCAGCCTAACCCGGGCTCGGGCGATTCAAGTGATACGGCTTCAAATAACCTCCTTCCCAGCCAGATCACCCAAATCCATATTTTGAATATGGCAATGGATAGCAGCGTAAAGGGATCCTTGTACGGTTTGGCGGGAGGAAATCAATCTGTCGATTTACAGACAACGGTAAGCGCACGGAATCTGACGTACGTGAACAACTACGGCAATTAGCAATCGCACTCCCTGGATTGCGATGGGAGACGGCGAAAGCAAGTAAGACAATGAGGAACAAGGCAACGGGGAGCTACACCATGGGAAGCTATGCGATGAAAAAAGCCAGACTGCAGAGCAAAGGATTCACGCTGATTGCGTCCTTGCTGTTGCTGTTGCTGCTGTCGGGGATGGCAATCGGACTGATGATGATGGTCAACACCGAAGGCAAGGTGGGCGGGACCGATCTTCAGAACAACCTTGCCTTTCATGCCGCCGAAGGTGGCATCGAGAAAATGTTCTCCGATCTGAGCACGACCATCAACGCGGTCCAGGCGCCCACCGTTGCGCAAATCTGCGCTATTAACAGTTTGGCACCCAGCATCACCGGAGTCTCCTTTCCGTACTATATGGTGCAGGCATCGGGGACGTCGGGCACCGGGTCGTCGGCAACGACGGTGAATTGCAACAGCAGTGCGTCGGCGCAGGCTGGCGTCACCCCTAGCTGCCCGGGACAGAGCACCTGCTGGGGACAGATCTCCGCCGGACCCAACACTGGTTTGTATGCGCAGGTCATTCCGATCAATATGACAGTCACTGCCTCCATGCTGGGCGGGCAGGAAGTCAGCATGATGCGCAACGCGCAGATTGCGCTGATTCCCGTTTTTCAGTTTGGAGTGTTTTGCGAAGCCGATTGTTCCTTCTTTAGCAATCCCACTCTCGATTTTGCCGGGCGGCTGCATGCCAACGGCGATCTCTACCTGGGCGTCTCGAACGGCGCTACCCTGACGTTTCACGACAAACTCGAGGCCTATGGAAACGTCATCACCAACAATCTTCCGAATACCCTGCCGGCCAGTTCCAACAATGACAGCGGCACGGTCTACGTTGCCTCGGTGTCCTGTGCCTATCCGCCGCCTACCAATTGCGGTTGTCCGTTTCCTGGCAAGAGCGAGTCAAGCGGGGGTTGGAATTGCGTGCAGTTTCCCGCGTCGGACGGCAGCGTGAGCGGGATGGGAGGGGCTCCTCCGGCGTCGCTTGATAACACTTCTTTCAATATTGCTTCTTATGCGTCGAGCTACAACACTGCCTTCAATACGTTTTCTACGAGTGTGAACCACGATCTCATCAACGGGGATTACGGAAATACAACCAGCGGTCAGGTAGGAACAGCCGCCAAGAAACTAACGCTGCCTTTCGTCACCGGAACCCAACACGATTACGAACTGATTCGTCGCCCACCGGACCAGTATCTGGCCGCCGCAGGTGTCACCGACTCGGCTGCGCTAAGCCAGTCGCGCGAATACAACCTGGCGCAGATTCACGTGCTATTGAGCGACGATCCCAATGACTTACCGGGCGGAGCCTCGGATTCTCAGAACGTCCGGCTGGCAAACCTAACGGCTGCGCAAGTACAGGCGCAATCGGGAGTTTCAACCTCCGCCGCGACCCAGTATCTCTATGGTGTCCCAATTTCATCGAGCAACTACAACTCAACGACATGGGGCTCGCCGACGACGGGTAACAACTACACCATGTACTTCGCCTCCGCCTCGAACGCGGTGCCAATTCCGTCGACTTGCTCGGGAACCTCATGCACTGCCGACTGGCCATACGCGCCACAGGTATTCGCTGGCGCGTCTGCCAAGCAGGGGCTCCAGCCGTGGGCATCGGGTGGACTGGACGCTCCGACCTACTTGCAGAACGGCACCGCGACGATTAGCCTATGTCCGCCGGCCGGCCCGTATGGCACGGGCGTCTCACCAGCGATCCCCGCGAACTGCCCTACAACCAGTACGGCATATACGAATGCCCCCTATCCGTACTATGCTCCGCCAAATCCCAACACTCCCGCTGCCACCGGCAATACCCCGCCCCTAACTTACTATAACTCGACTAGTTCGAACGCTTGGAGCTTGATTGATGGCTACCTGAGAGTGGAATATATCGATAATTCGGGAGTATGGCATCCCGTAACCCAGGAATGGCTACAGTTGGGTTTTGCGCGGGGCGTGACGCCGCCGACTTCACCCGGCACAAATCCGATCACTCCAAATGCGATTCTGCTGCTCCAGCGTCCGGCGGACCGTAGCACAAGTACGCTCTCCACCAGCGCCATTCCCATTGAGCGAGCGGCGACCGGTGCGAGCGCGCCCTCCTCATGTGCTGTTTACACAGGCACTTCGTGCACAACCGCGGCAAAGGCTCCGACTTGTACCGCAACGTCTAGCGGCAAGTGCACAGCTTGGACTCCAGGCGTGCCACCGATCCTTGCATCCGATGCGGGACTCAACGGCCAGTGGGCGTTTGGCGTAACGCCAACGACCACCTCAACCTCGACGCCACAAAGCCTCACCCAATACAACTGGTATCCCATCAACTTCTACGACGCGCGCGAAGGTGAACCGCGGGATGTCGCTACCAATCAGGGCAACGATAGCTGCACGACTATCGGCGTGATGAACGCCGTAGAGATCGACGTGGGGAACTTGCAGCAATGGCTTGCGAATAGTACCAGCGGCAAGAATGTCAATTACACTCAACAGAATGGTTACGTGCTTTATTTCTCTGACCGGCGCGGAATGCTACTGAACCCGCATCCTCCGATGAACCCAACCGGCGGTGTATCGGCCAGGTCTGGGGACTCGGGCTTGGAAGACGTAATCAACCCGAGCAGCTCTTCGGACACTCCGAATGGAAGCTTGGATACCGCCGAAGACGTCAATCAGAATGGATACCTCGATAACTTCGGCACGTCCAATTTGGGTCTGGGCTTCTGGAACGACAGCGCGACAAACCTAAACACCCAGATCGTCGCGGCGAACCCTGACAATCCTTTCAGCCCGCGCATCACCTCCTGCGGCGTCACCGGGCGCAAGAACTGGGTCAGCGGCGCACGCCACGCTCTGAAACTGGTGGATGGTTCTCTCGGCAACCTGCCAACCACCCCGGTTCAGGTTTCCGTAAACAACGTCAATTTCTATGGCGGATTCACGGTGGCATCGGAGAATCCCGTCTACATCCATGGCGACTATAACAGTAGTTCGTCCGACACGTTCTTTTCGAAGGAGGCGAACGGGGTGCCGGGAACGGATAACACTTCGCCTGCGCATGTCCCCGCCGCCGTGATTGCAGACACCGTTACCTTTCTCTCCGACAACTGGAACGACGATAACAGCACGATCCTCTCGCCCACGCAGCCCGGGAACCCGAGCAACCCCAACGCTTGCCCGTGTAACCGCGGTGCGGGGGCAAACACTTACTATCGGGTAGCAACTGCTGCCGGAAAAACTCTTACCTTCCCATACCCGTCATGGGAAACTAACGGCAGCAACTATCCGGAAGGCACGGACGGGGGAATTGGCAACTTTCTGCGCTTCCTCGAAGACTGGCAAGACACGCCCTCCACCATGCATTACGGAGGCTCGATGGTGGAGATGTTCTACTCCACCTATAACACTGGAATGTTCAAGTGTTGTACATACTCGGTCTATGAGCCGCCCAATCCTCGCGACTATTATTTCGACCCCGACTTCACCTCGCCACAAGGTCTGCCACCCGGAACACCGATGTTCCGCGACGTGGAGAGTTTGGGCTACCGGCAGGTGCTGACAGCCAGAGGCTTAAACAACAACTAATACACAAACCGCCAATTCGTCCAAAACCCCGATCCCCAAGGATCGGGGTTATTCTGGAGCAAAAAAACTAGGGCCTGTAACACTAAACGGCCTCTTGGCGATGTTGTGAAGCGGGGGAAATCGCCGAGCCGGTGCCCCCGAGGCCTGCCCTGAGCTCGTCGAAGGGCTTCGCGCCCGCTCTTTGGGCGCTAACCTGAGCTCCGCTATACCCAGGAGGGCCTGTCAGGTGTGCCTCTGAAATAGCTGGATGCTCCTGACATGACCCCCTGACAAACTCGGCGGTGCTCTTTTCGGATTTCTCAACTCGCCTTAATCGCCGAGGCCTTGCAATAGGGTTAACACGCCCTGGGGCTGCAACGCTGTTGGCTCGAGCTCAAGACTGTTCCTGCAGACAACCCGAATGCTTTGCCCGGGATCCCTGGTTCTCTCACCGCGTGCAGGAAATCCACTGGACAGCCGACGAGGGGCACTACTCTCCAGATTGGTCTGGCGGGTAGCTTCCGGGGTAAAATAATATGAAATATCATCCCGGGCCTGACCCAGGTTTCAGAGAGCATCCATGAAAAAGTTACTCATCCCGATTGTGGCTACGGCATGCGCAATTCTGTTTCCCGCTTTGCTGCCAGCCGATACGGTGGTTGAAGAGATTATTGCTCGCGTAAACAACGAGATCATCACCCGTTCGGAATACGTGCGCAGCCGAGATCAGTTGAAGCAGGAAGTCCAGCAGCAGGAATCGAGCGATGCCGATCACGCCTTTTCCGAGAAGCAACGCGACGTGTTGCGCGACCTGATCGACCAGCAACTGCTGCTTCAGAAGGGCAAGGATCTGGGTATTACCGGCGATACCGAACTTATCAAGAAGCTGGACGAGATGCGGAAGCAAATGAATCTGGAAACCATGGAAGACCTGGAAAAGGCAGCCCAGGCCCAAGGTGCATCGTATGAAGAATTCAAGCAGAACATGCGCAACCAGATCATCACGCAGCGTGTGATTGGACAGGAAGTTGGGTCGAAACTGTCCATGAACAAGGATGATGTTCAGAAGTTTTATAACGAGCACAAAGCGGAGATGGAGCGGCCGGAGGCGGTGCGCTTGAGCGAAATTCTCATTGCTCCCAAAACACCGCCCAAACCGGCAGGCCTGGACGGAAAACCGGAACCGTCGACGGACGCAGAAAATCAGGCTGCTCTTACCGCGGCCCAGGCCAAGGCTCAGGACTTGCTTGACCAGATTCACAAAGGCGCCAGCTTTGCGGACCTGGCTAAGAAGAATTCCGAGGGCCCATCGGCCAAGGATGGCGGCGACCTGAGCTACTTCAATCGCGGAACGCTGGCGAAGGAGCTGGAAGATAAGGTTTTCGCACTGAAGGCCGGAGACGTAACCGACGTGATCCGCACCAAGCAGGGCTATGTCATCCTAGAGGTGACCGAGCACCAGACGGCGGGTATCCCGACCTTGAAGGAAGCGGAATCGCGAATCCAGGATGAGTTGTACATGCAGAGACTCCAGCCGGCGCTACGCGCATATCTGACGACGCTGCGAGAACAGGCATTTATCGATGTCAAGGCGGGTTACGTCGATACCGGCGCAAGCGCGAAGCAGACAAAGCCGATTGAAACCACGAACAAGGAAGTCGCCTCGAAAAACCTGAAGAAAAAGAAAAAACTCGGCGTATTTTAGCCGTGTCAGGCGCGCGATCCTATGGTCAGGCAGGACGTGCCTGAGGCCAAGCCGTCGCACGCCGTACCGATTTGCGGAGGCCCATGAAAGAGTTCTTCATTTGCGACTGCCATCTGCAGGAGAACAAAGTCGTCACCTCGTCCTTCGTTGTGGCGTCGAAGCAGGTAAAACCGAAAAAGAACGGTGAGCCATACCTGGCGCTAACTCTCGCCGATCGTACCGGGCACCTCGAAGCAAAGATGTGGGACAACGTCGAGGAATCCATCGACACCTTCGAGCAGGACGACTTCCTCAAAATCAAGGGCCTCGTTAACAAGTACAAGAATCGGTTTCAGCTCACGATTCACAAGCTTCGCCGCATGGGAGAAGCCGAGATCGACTACTCCGATTATTTGCCCAAGACAAGCAAGGACGTGGGTGAGCTTTGGCAGACGCTGGCCGGCTTTGTAGCAAGCTTCCAGAATCCGCATTTAAAGGGGCTGGTCGAGCTCTTCATGGCCGATCCTGAAATCGCCGAACGCTACCGGAATGCGCCGGCCGCCAAAACGCTGCACCATGCTTATATCGGAGGGCTGCTGGATCACGTCGTGTCCCTGTTTCAGCTCTGCGATCTTGTCAGCCGGAATTATCCGCAGATTAATCGCGATCTGCTGCTGGCCGGGGCGTTTTTTCACGACATCGGAAAGATCCACGAGTTGACCTATAACCGGTCGTTCTCCTACACCACGCGCGGCCAGTTGCTGGGCCACATGATCATCGAACTGGAGATGTTGCAAGAAAAGCTGGCCAGGCTCCCGGACTTCCCCCCGGAATTGAAAACGCTGCTGGAGCACCTGATCATCAGCCATCATGGGCAGTACGATTTTGGATCGCCTAAGCTGCCAATGTTCCCCGAAGCGCTCATGCTGCATTATCTGGACGATCTCGATTCAAAGATGGAATCGATGCGCGCTCACTTCGTTCGCGAAAGCAGCATGGAGGGACCGTGGACCAGTTACAACCCGTCGCTGGCGCGCCCGTTGCTCGATTCGCAGAAATTCATGCGAGGCGAGAGAGCGCACGATGCGAAACCTGGCCCGGAGGGGCAATCTGAGGAGGCATCGGCTCCCTCCGAGGCCGAGAAACCCAGCGCGCCGGCCCCCACTCTCGATCTTTTCAGCGAGCAGAAGGCCTAGCTTACAACGAGGATTGTCCGGTCGATGGGAATCGCGGGAGAAGCCGTTACCTTTCGTACTTTGCCTCACTAATAGAGCGTGCTTTATAAATCTGGTTTGGGAAGGGCATGGCTTCAGCCGTGCCGTAAAAGCCCTGCAAAAATGCGGGGCTTCAGCCCCTGAGGGAGTGCACTTGGGCTACAAAGACATTTCTGAAACATGCCCTAATCCAATGGATTTTTCGCACTTCACCACTATCAGCTTTGACTGCTACGGAACCCTCATCGACTGGGAGGCGGGAATGCTGCCGGTGCTCCGTGCGCTTCTGGCGCGTCACAACTGCAATCTCGCCGACGGAGCCATCCTCGAACTCCACGGCGAGTTTGAGGCAGAGGCGGAAGCAGGGCCGTATCGAAGCTATGGCGAAGTGCTCCAATCGGTGGTGCGGGCATTTGGCGAGCGGCTCGGCTTTCAACCTTCTCCGTCCGAATCACGCTCTCTCCACGAATCGGTGGCGGGATGGCCAGCTTTTCCCGATACAGTGGCGGCTCTGCGCCAACTGAAGACGCGTTACAAGCTAGCCGTGATTTCAAACATCGATGCCAATCTATTTGCAGAAACCAGGAAGCTTCTTGACATTGAGTTCGACGCGGTGGTCACGGCGGAGCAGGCCCGAAGTTACAAACCCTCGGTCCACAATTTCGAACTGTCTTTGCAGACGCTCGGCATCGCTCGCGAGCAGTTGCTTCACGCAGGACAAAGCATCTATCACGACGTAATTCCCGCGCGTTCACTGGGAATTGCCACCGCATGGGTGAATCGCAAGTCCGCCCGTCCAGGGATTGGAGCGGTGCGCGCCGCTGAGGGTCGTGCCGATGTTGAAGTCTCCGATCTGGCAGCACTCGCCGCGTTGGCGGCGCCTCCCAAAAGCTGAGGCGTCACGCTAGGTTGAGACCGGCACAGGCAAAATTTTCTTGCGGATCGCCGCCGTCACCAGCTGGGCCTTATTGTGGATATCGAGCTTGCGCATGAGGTTGAACTTGTGCGCCTCGGCTGTCTTCACGCTGACTCCCAATGCCGCTGCCGCTTGCCGCACCGTAAGGCCTTCGGCCAGCAATTTCATCACTTCGCGCTCGCGCAGAGTCAGAGTATTTCTTCTCAGGGGCATCTGCCCAATAATGTCTCGTTTGCGCGTCCGTGCTTCCACATGCGGCTGAACTTGCGGACTCCAGCACTGTTGTCCGGCGCGCACAGCCCGCAGCGCGCGTAACAAAATCGGCGCGGGAGTGTCTTTCAGCAGATAGCCGCTGGCACCGGAGCGCACCGCCTGCTGTACGTACTCTTTATCCTCATACATGGAAAGATAGACGATCCGCGAACTCGGACAATGTTCTTCGATGAGCCGGCTCGCCTCAAACGAGGACATTCCCGGCATGCCGATATCAAGCAGCACCAGATCCGGGCGGTGTTTCAGCGCCAGCTTTAGCGCTTCTGCCGCGTCACCGGCCTCGGCCACCACCTCAAAATCGGAGGTGTCTTCGAGAAGCCGGCGCACACCATAGCGCACCAACTCATGATCGTCGGCGATTACGCAGCGTATGGGATCTGACTGTTCAGAATGAAAAGATCCCGTTGTTGGGGTCAGTACCAAAACAACACCTCGCGTGTCATTTGACGAAGCGCAACGCGAATCGGAAACCTGTGAGCCTGCGGTCTCGTACAAGTGGTCTTCATTGTACCTGTTGTGCCTGCATTATTTGGCCGATTCCGGACAAAATCACAAAAACCGGCTTTTCTCCTTCATCGCCTCTTCATTTACAATGCCTCTTCCGCATGCTGCGATATTTCACCTCCGGAGAGTCACATGGCGAGGCACTGGTTGCGTTTCTTTCCGGATTGCCTGCGGGACTGACAATCGACCAGGCATTCGTAGACCGCGAACTTTGGCGGCGCCAGCAAGGCTATGGGCGCGGCGGACGAATGAAGATCGAGACCGACAAGGCGCACTTCCTTTCGGGCGTACGCCATGGAAAGACGATCGGTTCTCCGATTGCCGTGCTGCTTGAAAATCGCGATTGGCAGAACTGGAAAGAGTCGTTACCCATTGAGCCGGGCTACCCTGAGAAGCACAAGCGCGTGGCATCGCCGCGTCCGGGCCACGCCGATCTTGCGGGCGCCCTGAAATACGATTTTACGGAAGCGCGATATGTACTGGAGCGCGCCTCTGCGCGAGAATCGGCGGCGCGCGTTGCCATTGGTGCGCTGGCCAAACTTTTTCTGCGCGACCTTGGCATTGAGATCGCAAGCCACGTGATCGCGGTCGGCTCCGTTTCGATTGCGGATCGCGAGATCGCTTGGGTACAAATTGAACCGCTGGCGCGCAGGAACGAAATTCTGCTGTCCTGCGCTGACCCACACGCCGAGCAGCGAATGAAGGAAGAGGTCGATAAGGTTTTGCGCACGGGCGATTCGGTTGGAGGCGTGTTTGAGGTCGTGGCGAACAATGTTCCGCCGGGCCTCGGAACTTACGCGCAATGGGATGAGAGGCTCGATGCACTGCTGGCGGCGGCGGTGATGTCATTACAGGCAGTAAAAGCGGTAGAAATCGGAAGCGGGATTCAGGCGGCATTCTCTCCGGGATCGGCTGTGCACGACGAAATTGGTTATCGGCGCGAATCTGGATTTGCAGGTTTCACTCGTACGCGCAACAATGCTGGGGGCATCGAAGGCGGCGTTTCCAATGGGCAGGAGATTCGGGTGCGCGGCTATTTGAAACCGATCTCCACCTTGCGGCGCCCCTTGCAGTCAGTGGATTTTGCGACGCGCGAGCCCGTGAAAGCAGCCTACGAACGTTCCGACGTCTGCGTTGTACCCGCCGCCGGGGTGGCTGCCGAAGCGATGGTTGCGCTCACGCTGGCGCGTTGCGCGCTGGAAAAGTTTGGCGGCGATTCGCTGCGCGAAACTAAACGAAATTTTCAGGGATACCTGGAACAACTGAAAAAATACTAAACAACGATGATCTATCCAATAGTGAAATTCGGCGATTCCGTTCTCGAAAAACAGGCAGCAACGGTCACAACCTTTGACGAGGAACTCAGAAAATTTATCGAAGACATGTTCGAGTGCATGTACGCGGCGCGCGGCGTCGGACTCGCCGCGCCGCAAATTGGCATCTCAAAGCGAATCGCCGTCGTGGATGTGACATTCAAGGAAGATCCGGAAGCAAAGCTGGTGTTGATCAATCCGGAGATCGTAAAGAAAGAAGGCCGCCAGCGAGGCAGCGAGGGCTGTTTGAGCATTCCCGAGTTTCGGGAAGATGTCTCGCGCGCCAAGGTCGTAACGGTACGAGCGCAAGACGTCAACGGCAAATTCTTCGAGCACACGGGAGAAGATCTCCTGGCGCGAGCCTTTCTGCATGAGACGGATCACCTGAACGGAAAGTTATACATTTCGCACATCAGCGCCCTGAAGCGCGACTTGATCAAGCGCAAGATCAAGAAGCTGGTAAAAGCGGGAGAATGGTAGGAAAGGCAGTTTCTCAGTTCCCGGTTCTCAGTTAAGAATCATCTTGAGAACCAATCCAACTATGCATCATGGCTCACTGGCAGACTCATCCGCGAACATCCAGAGACCCTTGCATCCCCGAATCTGCAACTGAGAACTGAGAACCGGGAACTGAGAACGCACTCATGAATCTGGTTTTCTGCGGCACGCCAAGTTTCGCGGTTCCGACACTGGAAAAACTAGCCGAGGCCGGTCATTCCGTGCCGCTGGTTGTCACGCAACCGGACCGCCCGCGAGGACGTGGGATGGAGTTGGTCGCGTCTCCGGTAAAAGAAGCTGCGATGCGACTAGACATTCCCATTGTGCAGCCGTCCGCAATCAAGAACAACGATGGATTCCGCGCGCAGTTGTCAGCGATTGCGCCAGACGCAATCATCGTCGTCGGCTATGGGCGCATCATTCCGCAGTGGATGATCGATCTGCCGCGCTTCGGCAATCTGAACCTGCACGCCTCGTTGCTGCCTAAGTATCGCGGCGCGGCACCCATCCAATGGGCGGTTGCAAGCGGCGAAACGATGACGGGCGTCACCACGATGCGGATTGATGCCGGACTCGACACTGGCGATACCCTCATGCAGCGTGAGCTGCCAATTTTGCCTGATGACACAGCGGAGACGCTTGCTCCCAAGCTGGCTTCCATCGGCGCGGAACTCATGATCGAGACATTGGGCGAACTCGAAACCGGAACAGTGAGGCCAGTGCCGCAGGATCACGCCCTCGCTTCTCTTGCGCCTATCCTGAAGAAGGAAGATGGCCGCATGGACTTCGCCAGGCCTGCGGATGAATTGTTGAATCGTATGCGCGGCTTTCGGCCATGGCCCGGAGCCTTCACAACTTTTAGAGCGAAGACATTGCAGGTACATCGCGCTCACCCGTCGCAAGTCCCGCCCGCTCCGCCCCCCAGCACAATCGTCGTGGATGGAACGCGCCTGTTGGCGACGTGCGGCCGGCACACGGCGCTGGAACTTCTTGAAGTTCAAATGGAAGGCAAGCGCCGCATGACAGCCCATGAATTCCTCAACGGCTATCAGCCAAAAACCGGCGAACAGTTTGGAGAATAGAACACAGTTTTGGGTAGGGCACGGCTTCAGCGGCTGCGGAAAACTCGATTCGCGGTGGTTTGGGGAAGGGCACGAGTTCCACTCGTGCCGCTAAGCCGCTGAAAACAGACTCGCGCTTCAGCGCCTGAGGGCGGCTACTGGCGACTACAATGACTTTTCCGCAGCCTCTTCAGCCGTGCCGTAAGCGGCATACAACAATGCAGGCCTTCAGCCCCTGAGGGAGTGCGTTCCATGGGAATCGCCGTGGGACAATAGCACGATGGCCGTCTCTCCCGCTCGCGCCGCTGCGTTTGAAATTCTCCTGCGCGTGGAGCGCGACCAGTCCTACGCCGGCGAACTTCTCCATTCTTCTCGCTTCGCAAAACTTACCCCGGCCGATCACGGACTAACCACAGAATTGGTCATGGGCGTTCTGCGTTGGCGTTCGTGGCTCGATCTCCAATTGGCCGATGCATCGTCGCAAAAGCTCGAACGGCTGGATGAAGAGGTTCTGGCGGCGCTGCGCATGGGCGTTTATCAGCTGAGATTCCTCTCTCGCGTGCCAGCCCGCGCCGCCATCTTCGAAAGTGTAGAACTCGTGAAGACGGCGCGGAAGCGTTCGGCGGCAACATTCGTAAACGCAGTACTGCGCAAGCTGGCTGGGCGGATCGGCGCAGCGGAATCGGCCGGAACGGCTGCCGGCGATCCGTTTACAAAGATCGGCAAGTCGTCCAGCCCGGAATCACTTGCCATCGATTCCTCACATCCCAAATGGCTTGTATCCCGCTGGGTTGAGCACTATGGGATCGAGATTGCACGCCAGATTTGCGTTTATGATCAGCACCCGCCATCGACGAGCATTCACGTTTATGACGATCAAAGTCTAGATGAACTGGCGCGCGACGGCGTTGAGCTTGGACCGGGGCGACTGCTTTCCGCGGCGCGGACAGTCCTTTCCGGCGATGTACCACGAAGCCGAGCCTATCGAGAAGGCCGTATCGCGATTCAGGACGAATGTTCGCAACTGGTCGCTTTGCTCGTTGGGCGCGGAGAGAAGATGCTCGATTGTTGCGCTGCTCCAGGCGGAAAGACAGCGTTGCTTGCCCGGCGCAGCCCGGCCGCGCTGGTGGTCGCATCCGATTTGCATCCTCATCGCGCACGACTCTTGCGAGAACGTATCAGCCTGCCAAACGTACACATAGTAGCTTCGGATGCGCGACAGCTGCCGTTTTCTTCGCGATTTGATTGCATCCTCGCCGACGTCCCTTGTTCGGGCACCGGCACGCTCGCCCGGAATCCAGAAATCAAATGGCGCCTCAAGGCTGAGGATCTGAACGACCTGCAAGCACGACAAATTGCCATCTTGAAATCGGCGCTTGCGCAACTGGCAACAGGCGGGAGACTCGTCTATTCCACGTGTTCGCTGGAGCCCGACGAGAACGAAGCGGTCGTTAAAGCTGCACTCGATCAATCGCCGGAATTCTTGATTATCGATTGCAAAGAGGAGCTTCAGCGGTTGCAGAAGGCTTGCGAGCTATGTGTCGACTGCATCGATACGCTGCTCAGCGGTCGTTACCTGCGTACGATTCCCGGTCTCCATCCATGTGACGGTTTTTTCGCCGCAGTGATCGAAAGAAAAAAGTAGGGCAATTGGAAAAAACGTCGCAGTACCCAAGACACGCCCGCTGGCTTCGATGATTGTCGGCTGTCACGCGGTTATCGCACTTCGAAATTCACCACGCTGCCAGATGCGATTTTTTCTCCCGCGCCCGGGCTCTGGCTCACGATCACACTTGACGCACTGGGCTGTGAAGCCGCGCTTGGCACGGATGGCACCTCCCCCGGCGTCGCAGCGGCAAGTACACTGACTTTCCCGACTCGCATCCCGGCATCTTGCAATGCAAGCGTTGCGCTCCCGAGCGGCTGACCGGAGAAAATCGGCATCACATACGCAGCCGGTTCTGTACCGAGGCTCACCAGCAGATCGATCTTGGGAGCGGAAACACCGCTCGCATTCGCGGGCGGACTTTGCGATACAACCTTGTCCTGTGGCACATTGGGCAAACTCACCCACCCAACGTAGCCTGAAACAAGGCCACGTCGCCGTATATTCAGCTCTGCCGCGCGCTCGCTCGCACCCGTCAGATCGGGAATCGTAACGCGCTGCGGCCCCAGGCTCTGAGCTGCGCGGACCGTCCAGCCGCGCCGTACTTTCATTCCCGTCGCCGGCAGTTGCGTCATGATTCTTCCCTCGGAAACATCTGCGCTGTAAAACTGGCGCTCGACCGCCAGTTGCAATCCGGCAGCGGAAACGGCGCGTTCGGCCTCAGCCGGCGTTCGGCCGATCAACTTAGGCACGGGAACTTCACGCCCATGTATGGCAAACTGCATCGCCGTTAGTGCTGAAATCAGACTCACAGTCATCAGGACGAGTGTTAGAAGCAGGATGTGAAAAAAACGGCGCATTGCTGCCGATTATATACATCCATCCATTTTGACGGCTCCATTGGTAACCCATACTCTGCCTGAAGTCAGCACGGTAGCCGCCGATGAATCCCACTGTGACCGCAAATGGGTCGTTTGTGGAACTCATTCCGAGCGGTTGGGAGATTCTCCATGTCAACCCAAGCGATTTCAAGCACGTCTATTTACCAGGAGTTGCAAAGCTTCTATCAGAGCCGTCAATCCGATGTGCAGTCGCTCGGCAGCGCGCTCCAGTCCGGCAACCTGAGCACCGCACAGCAGGCGTATAGCCAGCTCGTCTCGCTCGGGCAAAGCGGACCGTTCAGTGGCTCCGATCCTTTTCAGCGCTCCGACCGCGCTCAAGACTTCGAGGCTATCGGCCAAGCTCTGTCCTCGGGGGATCTGGCAACGGCGCAAGCCTCATTTGCAAAGTTGGAGCAGACTTTTGGACAGTCGAGTGGACAGTCGACCAGTTCCAATGGGCAGGACTCTCAAGCGGATTCCGTGAACTTGAGCAGTAGCCGGAGCGCCGCCAACCAGATCTCGGTTACGAGCGGAACGCCCCCTTCATCTTCGAGTTCGGAGTCGCTCTACCAGCAACTTCAGAGCTACCGCTCCGAACGCACAACGGATCTGCAGCAACTCGGACAGGCGCTTTCTTCGGGAGACGCAAAAACCGCCGAGCAGGACTACACCAACCTCGTCCAGCTTGGACAGCAGGGGCCGTTTGCCAGCGGTCAGCCGTTCCAGAGCTCCGACCGCACTCAAGATTTTCAGGCCATCGGACAGGCGTTGCAGTCCGGAAACTTGACAAGCGCACAACAGGCCTTTACGCAACTCGAAAACACCTTCGGCAAGCAAAGCAATCCGGTCCAGTCCGGCCCGGGCGGCTCCAAATACCACACCGGCACGTCGGAATCGAGCGGAACCGCAGGTGCGGCCGCAACATCTATCTCCGAGATTGTCATCAACATTGGAGCCACCCCCTCCTCGACGCCGGAAAGTACCAATGGTTCCGAGCTAGTCATAAACATGCCGTCGCCCAGCAGCACAGGGTCGCCGGAGGGAGTTCAAATCAACTTCGGCGGCAGCAATGGGTCGGCAGATCAATTAACGCTGCAGGTCGGACAAACCCAGGGCCAGAACGGAAGCACTGGCGAGCAGGTCACGATCAATCTGGCACAGGGAAGCAACAACCAGAACCTCGTTCTCAATTTGTTTGGGGAAGGTTCCAACAGTGAATCGCAAACTCAGGGTAGTGCCCTGAACGTACAAGGGTAGATTCATAAAATCGCGCCATTGCGCGCCACACTGCCATCGTCCAGCGTAGCGCTATGCGAAGCTCTAGAAAGTCACGCGCACTCCGAACTGCATTTGGCGAGGAGCGCCGTTGGCATACGTTCCCGAGCCGGGTAGAACCCGGTCGAGCCGCGACGTGCAGTAGCTAGTCGTGTTCCCGCAATAACCCGGCGTGGTTGAGTTATTCAGCGAAGTGCCTGGCGCCCCGTCGAGCACACCGCTCAGTTGAGCGCCGGGGCCACCGTAATTCGCAAGATTGAATACGTTGAAGACCGCAAAACTGGGCTCGATCTTGGCTCGCTCCCCAAGAGCAAAAGGCCAACTCAGGCGGAAATCGATAGTCTTGAGCCAGTTTGCGCTCGCCCAACTCCCGGGTAATCCGCATGCGGGCGCTGCGGGTGCGCATGACGAAATCAGCGGCGCAGAGGCCTGTAGCGTGCTCAGTTGAGTCTGGCTGAATAGTCCCGCGTTCGCCAGGGCTCCGCCGGCGGGGGTTAAGTGGCCCGCGACGTTCAGATTGTAATACTTGATCGCGTCGTTCAATTTGGTGGGAGAGTATTTCCCCGTGCTGCCAATGTAGGTGCCGGCGAGCAGATCGCCGACGGTACCATCCCCGCTGAGATCGCTGCGGAAGATCTCTCCCGGTACACCGCCGCCGTTGAGTTGCGGCGTCAACGCGCTTAAAGGAAGCGGAGACGCCACCAGCATGATCATAGAGAGACGCGGCCCGTGCGGCATCTCCAGCGTCGGCGTAAGTACGAACTGTTGAGTCCGGTCAAGCCCTGCGACGCCCAAGTGTCCAAGGTGCGGCCGGTTGTAATCCTCGGCGACATTAAGAATGGAGTAATCGCCTCCGCTGCCGTTGGGCTCAGCGATGTTACTGCGGTAGCGCTGGAAGGTATAGGCGATTGCCAGATCGATCTTCTCGACCCGGTGCATAGGATTGGTGGCGCTCGATGTGTGATAAGTAAAGTGAATGGCCTGATACTTCGAGCGCCCGCTCGGGAAGTACATAATATTCGAACCGACTGCCGGATTCGCTCCCCCAAACGACGCTTGCGGTTTTCCAAGAACCGCACACGGGAACGGACCGCAGAAAGCATTCGAGGAGTCGAGCCCGTTGCGCGCGAAGTCTGTGATACTCGCGCCCGTCACATTGTTGATGTAGCACTGCACGGCCGCCTGCGAACTGCCCGGTCCCTGGCCGGCGAAGGTTGCGGTCGGGCATCCGGCGGAGACGACCGTGTTATTGATTGCCGTCAGCTCGGCTGCGTACGTATTCTGCGCCACATCGAGATTGTCGCCATCATTCAAAAGGCTGGCATCGCCCACGTGATTGGTATCGATGCCAAGCGGAAACTGTGTGCCGATCTCGCGTATGTAGTCGACCGAGAACATGCTGCGTTCGCCCATCTGGCGCTCGATTCCGGCGCTCATGTGGACGACGCGGGGCGTCTTGAAATCGGGCGCAAGCATGCCGCCAAAATTGGCAAGGCTGTTCGCCAGCGAATAAACGTTCGGAGCGTTGCTTGGAATGGCTGCCTGCGCATTCATGAACTGCGATTGCAGATCCTGCAGGGCGTTTGAAACCGTCCCGATTGGCTGGCCGCAGATTTGTGATGCGATATCCAAGCCATCTACGGAGTTGACAATCGAGCCGTTGGGAAACAGCACCGAACCGGTCGGGCATAACGTCAGACTGCGGTTGTATTGGCCATTCGACAAGCGATTGATGCGGTCCTGGTAGGTATTCTGGAGCAGGAAGTTATCGAAGAACATACCGCCGCTGGCCCGCACCACAGTTCGCCCATTGTGTCCTGGGTCCCACGCCACCCCGCCTTGCGGCGCGAAATTCTCGAGTGGACGAACAATCTTCCCACCCACCACCGCCGGTACATATGCACCTGTTGGCGGAGGAGATGCAAACACATCGAGGATTGGACTGTCCCCCGTGCATGGCGGAGAAGCCACTATGCTGGTGTTGATGGCCGAGCAAGGAAGCGCAGAGAGATCGCTGTCGGTGCGCCCGGTATCGAGCACATAGTTCACGCCGATGGTTACGTTTACGTTCGGAATCACGTTGAACGTGTCGGCCACGTAGCCTTCAAACCGATAATCGGAATGCGCGCCTGTGGAACGGTTGAAAGCCGAGTTTTCGCTGAAGTTGCCCAGACCGTTGTAAATAGTAAACGTCCCCACCGGATAGTTGAAGGGATCATCCGCCGCACCGCGCGGGTCGCCAGGATAGAGCGGCAGCAAACTGGTATCTCCATTGATCGCCGCAATCGTAGCCAAGCCATTGGAACTCGTCACCGACGGACCATACGAGCCGGGTGCATAGTAATCGTTCTGCAAAATGTGGTGAAACGCGCCGCCGAAGCGAATCGCGTGGTTCACCTTGTAAATTGTGCTGCTGTCATAGCGGGCGAATAGATCCTGCTGAATCGTCTGCCGCGGACCTGCCGTGGTCGGGCCAAGCGAAACTGAACCAAGCTGCATGTGAAACGGCTCGGGCGCAGAATCGGCAAGATCGGGAGTAATCGCGTTGACCAGTTTCTGATAACCAAAGCGCGCGCTATTTACGAACCTTCCCCGGTTCCAATCCAAACCGACGGCAGCTGAGGGCACGTTGATCTGATTCCGCCACATCGATTGGCTGTTCTGCGGCCCCACCAGATTGGCATTGTCATAGCCGAGGCGCACAAAAAGCTTCTTGTCCTCGTTGAAGTTGTAATCGAGGCGTCCGGTCAGCATGTTTTCGCGAAAATATGCGCTCTGCAAAGCGGTCGTATTGAAAGCCGGCGATCCCTGCTGCGAGGGCAGAATCAAATCCTCGGTCATCATCGGCAGGCGGCCGTCCTGTTTCGTGCGCTCGCCGCCGAGGAACACGAACGCCTTCCCCTTTGTCAGCGGCCCGCCGACCAAGGGTCCGCCGACTCCAAATCCATATTGTTGACGGCTGTAATCCGAACTGCCCGCGGGAAAACCCGCGAGTCCAAGAAACTGCTCCCGCAGATTCCCAAACAGATCGCCATGCCAGGCATCGCCACCCGATCGCGTCGCGACTCGCACCGCTCCATTCCCATTCAGCGACTGGAAAACCTCTGGTGTAACGCGAGAAACGACCACTTCCCGAACCGCGTCGGCGGGCAGATTCATCTCTTCCGCGCCCTTTGTCTCGTCCATCGCTTCGATTTCATCGACGTCGAAGTGCGTGGTTCGTCCGGTCCCGCCGTCGATCGAGAGCGACTGAAACCCGCTTTTGCCCGGATCGTAGATCGTTCCGTCCACCGCCTGCACGCCTGGGTAGATCTCTGCGGCGGTCAGAAAATTGCGCCCATTGATGGGCAAGAGATCCGGCGCGTCGCCGGAAAAGCGGTTTTCCAGGCGAACGGGGCTGGGATTGATCCAATCTAATTTGAAGTTGACAGTGGCGGCAGAGCCTGCAATTACGACAACCGTGGTCTCTGCAACCAGCATGTCGCGGCCATCCGCTTGCACCAGGTAGGCGCCGGGCGGCAATTGCTCTGTAATGTACTTGCCGTCTTTGTCGGTTCGCGTAACCCCGCGCGTATCGGTCGCCGAGGAGCTGTAGGAAATGCGCGCCGCCTCAATCAAGGCGCCGTCCTCACTTCGGACCGTGCCTTGGATAGTCCCTGCATTCGGATTTTCCGCCTCCTGCGCCCATGCCGAACGGCTCAGCGGAACAACCGCGAACAAAGCAAAAAGTATCAGGCCAAGGGTGATAGAAATTCGAAAGCGCAATCCAAACCATTCAAACAAAGCGCCACTCTCCCGGGAGCAGAATCTCGACAAGAACGGGATCTGCCTCTAAAGGTCTCAATTTCCATTGGAATGGAATACGACAGTTTACTAGATGCGGCCTGGGAACAGGCGCGATGTATGCCTTTTTTAGAAGACTCTTTCGAAAACCAGGGACCGGGAAGGATGTCCGCCCCTACGGCGTGGTCCAGCTACCACGACCCTTTCGTGGTGTAATAACCTGCGCGGTTGCGCAGATCAAAGGGTCCGCCAGACGGTGCGTTAAGCAGATTTACCTGAATCCGGCGGAAGGGCGACCCGGCAAATCGCTGAGATGGATAATACGCGAGCAAGTATTGCGTGCGCAGTTCATCGCTGATCTTGCGAAACGCGTCATCCAATTGAGCCGCGGAAGTGGCGTAGTAATACTTGCCGCCGGTGTCTTCTGAAATCTGGATCAACGCATGCTCGCCGCCAGTATCGCGCCCGGCGCTGGCTTCAATGGGCACGATAATCAGGCTGTAGATCAGCGCTTCGGACTCCTGGGCGGCGCGCAATGCTTCCTGATAATTAACCTGGCTCACCGTATCGCCGCCGTCGGTGATAACGACCATCACCTTTCTTCCATGCCGGCGATTCAAGGCTTGTGCGCCAAGGAAAATCGCATCGTAAAGCGCGGTCGCCGAGCCGTTGCGAATCCGGTCGATACCGGAATCGATCGCTTTCAGATCGGATGTGAATGGCACCACTTCGCGCACTTCCTCGCTGAACTTGTAGACTGCCAACCCATCTTGCGGACGCAGAATCGCATGGGCGAATTTCTTCGCCGAAGCCAATTCCAAGGGCAGATCCTTCCGCGTGCTGAGGCTGGTGTCGACCGCGAGTATGATCGAGAGCGGCAGTTCCGACTCGCGGCTGAAGACGGCAATCTTCTGCTCCTTGCCGTCCTCTTTAATAAGGAAGTTTTCTTTCGCCAAGCCGCCTACCGGCGCTCCGTGCCCGTCCGTCACGGTTACGAAAACGTTGACGAGTTTGACGTCGACTTTGAGCGTGGTCTGCGGCGCTTGTTGCGCCAACAGCGCACCTCCAGCCAGCGCAAACCCACAAATCACGAGGCCAAGTCGCGTACCGGGAAAGAACTTTTTCATTGGGGAGACATTCAGTTGGATGCGGCGTGCTGCCCCTTTGTGTCTCATGGGCGTCGGATTTCTTCGGGAAACGGCTCGCCATCCGCCCACACGGCTCCGTCCTCGAAGTGCTCTTTCTTCCAGATAGGAACAGTCTTTTTCAGTGTGTCAATGATCCAGCGGCAGGCGTCAAAAGCGGCAGCGCGATGCGCGGACGCCACTACAACCAAAACGCTGGTCTCCCCAATCTCCAGCCGTCCCAGCCGATGGATAATAGAGATCCCCTCTACGCCGAACCGTGCGCCAGCTTGTTGCCTCAGACCTTCCATTTGTTTGAGCGCCATTGGTCCGTACGCCTCATATTCGAGGAAAAGCGTACGCCGGCCACGCGTGTTGTCGCGTACGACACCCTCGAAGACCACTGCTGCACCGTCTTGTGGGCGCTTTAGGCGGCTCAGCACTGCCGAGGTCGAGATCGGCTCTTTCACGATAAGAACTTCGCCTCGTGCGGAGTCGGCATCTGACGCTTCAACATCAGCCGCTCCTCCACTCACCGGCGGCAACAAGCCTACCTCATCCCCTGGCTCCAATATCCGCTCCGGCCGCGAGTACTCCTGATTCACGGAAACGGCAACAGTCGACATGACTCCAGCGATCTCAGGGAATCGACCTCTATAGCGTGCGAGTACGTCCCCAACGCGCGCCCCATCTGGAAGCTCAACCACCTCGCTGGGCCGCCGCACCGCATCTTTGAGGATTCCAAACAACAGCACGCGAATCTGCATCAGGATTGTGACGACGTCGGGAAATGCGCCGGCGAAGTGCCGGCAAACCACGCCTCTTCCATCCATAGTGTAGCGCGATGCCCTCCGCGGGACATGTACTTCCGGGCAATACGCCCGCTTTTCGACTTATCTTCCAATTACCAGCGTAATCGTGCATTAGGTCACTTTCCGGCATAGGCTTAACACCAAAGCTCGGTTAGTTAGAGGAGGCTCTTATCTCGAACGTCGCTCAAATCGATGCCGGCCGCGGCGCATCGGCGCGGGCTTTCCTCCATAGTCTCAACATTCTCGTCAAATACACGCGCCTCTACGGAACGAACCACAAACGCACAGAAGGCCAATTTGAAACGGCGTGGCGAGAGTTGCAGCAGGCGCTGCCCAAGACTGAAGAAACGGGCTTTGTGCTTGGCGTCTCCGACAATAAGCTTCTGCTTGATGGAATCCCGCTCGAATCTGGGCAAGCCGAGCGCAGTTTCGCTCAACTGCTCAATGCCGCCGGACTCTCCAGCATACTGTTCTCGAACAAGGTTACACTCGAGGACTTCACGAGCTTGGTGCGCGCCTTTGCCATGGGTGGCTCCAAGGCGGAGGATTTCGCGAGGCAGATTAAGGAAACCCTTGGCGACAACAAGGATTCCTCCATCCGGATCAATGAAGTTAAGTTCGTCGCAGCCGATCCCGCCACCGGCGAAATTTCCATCGCTGCGCAACTCGCCGCCCAGTCCCTGGGACCTGAGTTCAAAGAATGGCTCAATGATCCGCAGAAACTGCTGCAATTGATCGCGGCCGCCAATGGGGCTCGAGCTGAAGGGGTGGGCGAAGGCGGAAGCGTTCCATTGGGGAACGCACCGACAGGTCTTCCGGGCGCCAAGGCACCGGGAGGGGGCTGGAGCGGCGGTGTTGTCCCCTTGCAAGAAGAAGAGGTGATTCAGACCATCCGGCTGCTCACGCATTTCGGGCAAGCCATGCAGGACCCGAACTCATCCCAGGACAATTTGAAGGTCGAACTTTCAAAAGCCTCGGACGGAACGAAAGTAAATCTGGCGCAGCTTCTTGAGAGCCTGGCGGCGCAAGCTACCAGAGACGCCGCGGAAACCGACACACCCTTGCTCATGAAAGCGGCCGAGAGCATGGCAATCCAGTACGCGCTCGACCGTTACAAGCGCGGTGAAATCAAAGTGAATGCCGTCCATGAAATGATGGAACACATGAGCCGGCAAATGGACACGCTCCGGCAGATTCTGCGTGTTCAGGAAGATAAGATGTCCAAGGCCGGCATCCTGGTCGAGTCGCACGCCGACATTCTCGACCGCATGTTCTGGGCTGAGATTCCGGAAGCCGGCAAGAAAAGCGTTCTGCTTTCGAGCGAAGCGGCCTGTGTGCCGCCTCGCAACATCCGCCAGTTCGTCGAACTTCTGTTCGAGCGCCAGGATTTCGACGTTGCCGCCAAAATCCTTTCCAACTACAGTAACTGCCTCGAGGCGAAGGATGTCGAACCGCGCCGTAAGACGGCTCTCGGTCTGGCTCAAATTGCCGACTTGTACGCTACCGTGCCGCTCGATGTGATGACGAACGCTATTACCTTAATGGGGAAAGCGCTGGCGAACGAAGGCGATCCGGAAATCCAAAGCCTTCTAAGCGCCGCCTTCGCTCGCTTTGGGCAGGAGGCTTGCTCCAACAAGAAATACAAGTCGATCGCGGCCCTGTGTGCTTCGTTCGAAAAAATCACGGCGCAACGCCCGGGCTTGGGAGTGGATCTTCGCTCGCGCATCGGAGTCGAAAATCGCCTGCCGGAGATGATCGAAGAAGCCATCAATGCCGATCAAATCTCCGCCGAACTGGTTGACGTCCTTCGGCAGCTTCCCAAGAACTCCGTCGAGCACCTTGCCGACCGTTTCTTCCGCGCACAAAAGCGTGAAGAGTGCGACCGCATCGTCGAGCTGGTAGGCGAACTCGGAGAACAGGCGTTCGGCGAACTCCGCGGCCTGTTGCTGAATGGCCAGCCGCGGCAGGCTTCCTCGACCGTGGGACTGCTGAGCCGTCTGAATGTCGCCATGCTGCTGGAGTACCTGCCAGCCCGCATGAGCGAGCTGAATCGCTTCTACCAGGATGTCGTTGTACGGCAGATCGCCTACGGCGCGGCTCCCGACCGTGGCCGAACTCTGCTCGAACTGCTGGAATTGCTGGATCCAATGATTCTTCCAGAGGCCATCGACGAGATCGGCATGAGCCAGGATCGCAGTGCCAGTGCCAGTCTGATCGCTCTTGCCACCAGCGGCGAAACCCAGTCTCGTTTGCCCTTCGTACAGCTTAAAGCGATCGAGTCGCTGGGACGCTTGCGCGAAACCGAGGCTGTCCCGGTGCTGCGCAACATTGTCGAAGAGAAAAAAATGTTTGGATTTGTGCAGCACCGCGAACTGCGCACCGCTGCTATCCAGGCCCTATCGAAAATCGATCCGCGATACGGCACACAGGCTCTGGCCGACAGCGGGCTTGAACCGGGAGAGATCGCCATTGCCCCACTTGAACCCGCCCCTGGATGTCCGTGGGTCCGGCAACGGCGCTACGAGCGCATCGTTTTGCCCCGTGCGCTCTCCGCAACGCTTTCCAGTTCGTGGGGCAAGTCGAATATCGTGATGCGCGAGATGAGTCTGGGCGGCGGAATGGGCACTCGCACCGACAATCTCCGCGTCGGTTCGGAAGCTAACGTCGAAATTTCGGTCGGCGTCAAAAAGATTCGCGGGCAGGTTCTTCTGCGCCGGGCACGCGTGAACGAAATTGGCTTCGAGTTCGTGGGCATGGACCTCGACAGCCGCTATCGCCTGCGCCGCATACTGGCGGAAGCTCTCGACAAGTCTCCGGCGAACCACTCTTCCGATTGGGACGGCGACCGCAAGAGCTAGGCTTTGGGCGTTTAGGCTCTGAGCTTTGGGCCATTTCGCCCGCGTCCTGCTACCGTAACTGGCCACGCGGAAGTAAAGGGCAAAGCAAAAACAAAGGCCTCCGCAAAAGCAGAGGCCTTTTCCCTTCGCAACTCGATCTGCTTAAGCAACCTTTACGAAAATAATCACGAGCGTGAACAGCACCAGCGACTCGATAAACGCCAAGCCGAGAATCAGCGCCACTTGAATGCCCGCGCGAGCAGCCGGATTGCGTCCAAGCGCTTCGCAGGCCGAAGACGCAGCGCGCCCTTGACCTTGCGCGGCCAATCCCGCAGCGATAGCAATAGCGAAGCCGGATGTGATCGCGACCCAGTTCGTACCACTTGCTGCTCCTCCGCCGGTCTGTGCGAACGCCGGTACGGCGAAGATCGAACACAGCAACATCAACAGAACCAACATCATTGTTTTCCGCATTTTCTTCTTTTCTCCTTATGATTTGCCGCCAGTGGGTGGTTGACGCTATGCCTTGGGAGCTAGCGCCCTCACGCTGGAGGTTAGTTCTCAGTTCCCTGTTCTCTGAAACCCACTGCTCTCAGGATCGTTTCAGATTCTACTGAGAACGGAGAACTGGGAACTGAGAAATGTCTTTAGTGCTCGTGCGCGACGGCTTCGCCCAGATACACGCAAGCCAGCAGCACGAAAATGTACGTCTGAATGAACGACACGCCGATGTGCAGGCCCTCGAATACCACAGGCAGGCCCAAGGGCAACAGCGAGAAAAATACCAGCGTCACCATTTCTCCCGCGAACATATTTGCGAAAAGACGAACGGTCAGCGAGAGTACCCGCGCGAGGTGACTAAATATCTCAATCGGAAATAAGAGAAAGGGCAACAGCACGCGCACCATCAAAGGCATGCCCTCTTGCGGTCCGATGAAGTGTTTCACATATCCGACACCGTTTTCGCGGATGCCCGCGTAGTGGTAGTAGAACCACGTCAGCAGCGCGCAACCCAGCGGCACGGTCGGCACACCGGTCGGCGATTCCAGCCCCGGAATCAGCCCCAACAGGTTGCAAGTGAGAATAAAGAGCCCGAGCGCGGTCAGGTAGGGAACGAACTTCGACGAATGATGGCCGATGATCTCGTCGGCCAGGTTCTGAATGAATCCGTTGATGCCTTCCATCGTGTGTTGCAGCGCGCCAGGTTTCTCAACCGAAAGCCGCATCCTCACCGCAAGAAAGAAGATCGTAAGCAGGAGCACAACCACGATCTCCATTGCGACAGGGTTGGTGATGGGCGTGGCAGGATGCTTGGGATGAATGTGCAGCGCCTCAAGCAGCGCCGTCACCGTGGGGCCGAAGAGATGGTTTAAGAATGCGGTAAAAGTCAGTTGTTCCATACGGTAAAACCCGGCTCTGAGCCGCGAGCTTTGAGCTAACTGCAGATTCCTCGCCCACTCACTTCGTTCGGGCTCGGAATGACGAAACTATAGGAGTCCCTAGCGCTCTCTAAATGCGAAAAAAGCTTCGAACACCGCCTCGATCATCATGGCTGCCACGGGCAAACACAAACCCCACAGGAAACCATGGAAGGCCAAGGAAGAACCCTTGAATATAGCATAGGCAGCGACTCCGACCAACCCATAACGCAGGAGGAAGCGCCACACGATTCGGCCGCCTTTTTCCTGGCTCTGGCGGTTCACAATGCGGTCGGCCAGAGCTTCCACGCTGCGCTGGAGCGAGCGGAAATTGATGCATGAGATCGCAGCTCCAGCGGCAAATCCAAGCGCGCCAATCCAGCCGTATTGCCAGAACGCAGGCCCGAGCAGCAAAACGCTTACCACCAGCAGCGTGCGAAACATGCGTGAGAGCGCTCGCTCGTTGAACGACTGGAGGCGCAAGTCGGCGGGCGAGAGCTCCGAATTCGGCGGGTCATTCATCTTTGGATGTCGAGCCGGATGTTGAGCCGGAATCAGAAGCATCGCTGGAATTCGAATCCTTGCCTGAAGCGCTGAGCGCCGTGCGTATCATCTGCCAGAATCCCACGACGGCCCCAAATAATAATCCGACCAAATAGAGCCATTTTGTATGCAGCCAATAGTCGAGCAGTTTGCCGAGGAAGAATCCCAGCAGCACCGCTGCGGGAATGATGAACCCGATCTCGGAGTATCGCGCCAGCGAGACGAAGGGATCCTTGCCGTCGGAACGCTTGAGCGGTTCGGGCATGCGGGAATTGTAATCCAGTTTGGAATTGGGTTTCGGCGAAACGAAGGTTGGAGACCTGGAATCGCTCGCGCGCTTTTTTCGGTAAGATCTTTATTCGTCAATCACATACAAGGGATAATTACCTCTAGCATCCATTGGATCGTTAAATCTATGATTCTAAAAGATCGAGATTAGGAGGGGAGGCTTTGCCTAGGCGGGGCTTTTTTGGGCAAAGCACAGGAGGGGGTCTCGATTTTGGGTAATAGCGGAGATTTTCTCCGCTGCACCGAACAACACCGGCCAATTTCAGAAATTGCACAAAGGGCACCGCCTCGGCAGTGCCCTTTCCACCGTACACAGGATGATGCGAACTTAGTCGCCGTGCCGGAGTTCGGAGCAGAGAACCCATAAGTGGTCCATCCATCCTCCGCTGTTGGAGTGGAAGCCGGTGACGACGAAACCGGGAGGGCATTCGGCGCCTGCTGGGTGTCCGGCGGCATTCGGACGAACGATGGCCTGCGTCGGTTCGCTGCGAATGTGTTCTCTTCTCTCGGCGATCTCGCGCAGCGGGCCGCAAATGCCGACGGCCTCATCGATGGAGGCTCCGGTGCGCCCGCGGAGGCCGCGCAATACCAAGCCGCGCGGGCAGAAGGCGTCTTGCACAGGACGCCCGCCGGGACTGCCGGTGCGCTCGGTCATTCTGACTTCGTCCCCGGGTTCGCCGTCGGGGCGAACGTGGACGCAATCGAGCCACGCGGTGTTGAAGTACTCGCCGGTCTGCACGTGGAATCCGATGGCGACGGAGTCTTCGCCGCATACGGCATCGGGAGAAGGATGGCCGCCGTTGCCGCCTCCGAAGTCGGTCATCATCCGCTCGTGCGAGACGCGAATGCCGTGGTCGAATGGGCGGTCACGTTCCGGATTTTGAGCCATGGCGAGCGCGGTAAACGCTGTCAGACACAGAGCCGCGATCATACAAATTCGAGCGGACTGCGCCGCATTTCGCAAGATGTTTCGCAGGAAGTTGCTTCGCAAAGAAGTGACGGTGTGATTTCGATGAGTGCCAGGCGGATTTGCCATCGCATGCCCCTTAACTGGAGTTTTTTTCATGTGCCCGATAGTACTAGCGTCGCGCCGAAAGGAAAAGTTAGCAGGAGAGAACGTGGGATTAGCCTGAGACCGTTTCAAATTAGTTGACGGTTTGCGTCAGCGCCGCCGAACTCGCGGTGAAATCCACGCTGCCGTTGTAGGTCGCCGTGATGCTGTCCGAACCAACTGCCAGGGTCGAGGTCGTGTAGCTCGCCACTCCGCCGCTTAGGGTTACGGTCTTGAGCGTTTCCGTGCCATCCTTGAAGACAACGGTCCCCGTTGGTGTACCGCCGAATGCCGTCGAAACGGTTGCGGTGAACGTCACGGATTGGCCGTAGGTCGAGGGATTCAGCGACGAGGTCAGAGTGGTTGTGCCGGCGGCTTTGCCGATGACCTGGCTGACTCCAGTCGACGTGCTGGCCGCGAAATTGGCATCGCCGTCATACACCGCCTTGATGGCCTTGGTGCCCACGGTGAGCGTGGAGGTGGAGAAAGTCGCCGTGCCGCCGCTCAATGTTCCAGTTCCAAGAACCGTCGAGCCCTGCTCGAAGGTGACAGTCTCTCCATCGGGCGGAGAGCCAATACTGGAAGTAACCGCGGCTGTAAAGGTCACCGCCTGACCGTAGGAGGATGGATTGGGCGATGAGGTGATGGTGGTCTTAGTCGTCGCGAGCACGACTTGAATCAGCGGCGCTGACGTGCTGCCGCTGTAGTTCATGTCTCCACTGTAGACGGCGGTAATGCTGTTCGATCCGGCGGGCAGCGCGGTGGTGGAATACTTCACGGTTCCGTTGACCAGCTTCACTGTAGCGAACACAGCCGAGCCATTCTGGAGGATAATCTCGCCCGTCGGAACTGCTCCAGCGGATTGCGGAGATACCGTAGTCGTGAAACTAACGGGTTTGCCCGTTACCGATGGATTGAGAGACGAGGTCAGCGCTGTTGTCGTCGGAAAGTCATTCGCCTGGACTGTTACCGTCACCTGAGCGGTGCTGCGTCCATACTGATTTGTGGAGTAGAGCTTGTAGGTGGTTGTTGCCGTCGGCGTGATTGTCGCCGACGTTCCTCGTATCACTCCGACCTGTGGCGAGATGATGTTGTATTGCGCGTTGGCGACGGTCCAGTTCAAGGTCACGGGCGAGCCGGATAAAACCGTCGATGAACTGGCGGTAAAGCTCGAAATTACCGGAGCCGGTCCCTTGGGCACATTGGCCGAGGTGTAGACCGGATCCATCAAGACAACTTCAAAGGCCGACGCTGGCACCGATTTCAGCGCGGCGAGGTCGTCGTTGTCCCATCCATCGTTCGGGGCGCCGGTGATAAACATCGAACTGCCGTTGTCTGCCATGATCATCCCGTATTGTTGCAGCGCGGTGAGAATCACGGTGGACTGCGGGGGGAATCCCGAGATGTCGTAGCTCGCCTGCAGGCGTAAACGCATGCCCATGGGCGCCGCATAGGCATTGGTCGAGTTTGCGGCCCAATGGCTGGCAGGAGGAGTAAACGCGGCCTGACTGTTTTGCAGTGTGAAGCGCAAGGCGTGCTGGATCGCGCCGGCGGCAACTTCGTCATAGCGCGCTAATCCGGCAAAAACCGACAGCCCGGCGGCATCGGCTGACGTCCAGGTATAGGGCCTCTGCTCATCGTTCAGCAAATCCCAAACGGCGCCCGATCCGGCGCGCCAAGTCCCGCTCGTGTAATACGAACTCCAGAGCTCGTAGAGCCAGCAATTGTCGCTATCGAGCACGAGCACGTGCCGGTCGCCATCGCCAGGATTGGGATAGCCCTCAATGGGAGCATCCGCCGGTACCGGCATCGGCCCGGGGTCGCTCTCGGTGCCGTAGGCCGTGTACGTGATGTTCACCAGGGGAGTGCCGCTCACTACGATATAGGGAATTCCGATGTTTGAGCCATCGTAAAGACCGGAACCAAAATCCGGGTGCAGCGGCGTCGTTTCGCCGATGAAATTGATGATCGCGTCCGAATTGGGATCGACTGGCGCGCTGGCAATGTTTTGGTTCCAGAGATTGTCTGCCGGGAACGGTATGAAGCCGTTCAGACTGGCGTTGATGCCTTGCGACATGCCACTACAGTCGTTCTGCGCGGGCAAGATTGAGACAAGGAGAAAAAGGGCAAGGACAGAAGACAGGAAGGTCCGCACAGAGGTTACTCCCGGAGAAATCGAAGACACCTGAGCATACCACGGCCTGTAATAGGGACCGTCGGCTCCGCTACCGAACGTGATCCATTGATTTTGGTTCCCGAAAACCGCGCCAAAACAATGGAATGTATTATTAACAATAAGTCTGTAATACTTGACATTATGTTAAATATACATTACATTGATTCGCATTGGCCAAGGAGTTGACGATGACCTACAGAGAGAAGACCGCCTGGCTTTCGCTAATTGCGATGGCGATTGCTTTTGTCCCGTATTTTGCGATTGTTCAGGCCAGTTCCCATTCACGCCCCTCAGTGCCGAGCCTTCGCCAGCTCGGCCTCTTTGCGGTAGCTGCGGTTGTACAGATGGCCATTCTGGGCATCGGGCATCTTTATCTCAGCCACGGGTCTGCCGACGAGGCCCGCCTGCCGCCGGACGAGCGGGATGTCGCGATCATGCGCCGTTCCATCAGCCTAGCTTATTACGTTCTGATTGGCGGCATGATCCTGGTGGGCTGCGTCATGCCGTTCAATTCCAGCGGATGGACCATCATCAATGCCGCGCTTGCAACGATCGTTCTTGCCGAAGTCGTTCACTACGGCATGGTCGTCGTGAGCTATCGCAGGCAGGCGTGATGGACGGGTCGATTACAAACCGGATTCGCTTCCTGCGGTTCCAACATGGGGAAATGTCGCAGGCCGAACTTGGGCAACGCATCGGCGTTACGCGGCAGACGATTGCCGCGATCGAGGCGGGAAAGTATTCGCCATCGCTGGAGGCAGCCTTCCTTATCGCCCAGGTATTCAATGTCCCCTTGGGTGAAGTATTCCAGTGGGAGGCGAAGGGTGCGTCATCGAAGCAGGCATAGAGGTCGTAACGAGGCGATTACATGCATAGAGCCGTTACTCCCGGAGAAATCGAAGACACCACCAGCTCACCACGGCCCTCAATGTTAACCTTTTGGTGAACAGCGGGCGGTCAAATCGGAGCGCCCGAGATTCGACAATTCACTGAAGCCGAGACGGTTACAACTTGCCGTCAGAAGTCACAGAGTGATTACCTGTTAACCAATGAGTAATACGGTGAAAACTGTAAAGGCTCCGCACTCGTGTTCGTGGATAATACCTATCCGCTACGTACGAGATTCTGTAACTTCAACTGCCAGAAGGTTTAGAAGATGAGTGCCGTCGAAATCCTGATTGCCGATGACCATGAGTTATTTAGGCGCACCCTGCGATCCTTCATAGAATCTCGGCCCAATTGGCGGGTTTGCGGCGAAGCTGGGGACGGGCTCGAAGCCATTGAAAAAACAAAGCAGCTGCGTCCTCAAATCGTACTGATGGACATCAACATGCCTCGTATGGATGGATTAGAGGCAACCCGAATTATTCGGCGCGAACATCCTGAATGCAATGTGATCATTGTCACTCAGAACCATGCAACCATTGCGCGTCAGCAAGCCGAGATCGTCGATGCGAGTGGGTCGGTGACAAAGTCGGAGCTGACCCACGAATTACCGGCCGCGATTGAAAGGCTGTTGGGCAATGGAGAACCGGAAGCAACCGAAGGATATGGGAAAGAAACCGCACTCAAGGAAGAATGGATTCGGGGCGGGGGAGCCATGGGCCAATTGGTCCGCGAATTTGACTGGTCGAAGACTCCGCTCGGCCCCATGGAGAAATGGCCACAACGCCTGACAACCATCGTTCGCGTCCTGCTGACTTCACGCTTTGCGATGTGGATGAGTTGGGGACCAGAACTCACGTTTCTCTATAACGACGACTATGCCCGGATGACCCTCGGGAAAAAGCATCCCTGGGCGCTGGGAAAACCTGCTCCTGAGGTGTGGACGGAAATCTGGGACGACATTGGTCCCCGCATTCAGAAAGTTCTGCAGAGCGGCAAGGCAACGTGGGAGGAAGCGCTGCTCTTGTTCTTGGAGCGAAGCGGATATCGCGAGGAAACCTACCACACTTTCTCGTACAGTCCGTTGTCCGGAGATGATGGCAAAGTTGCAGGCCATCTTTGCGTCGTCACCGAGGAAACCGACCGCGTTATCGGTGAACGCCGGCTCAAGACCCTGCGCTCGCTGGCAGGAGAATTAAACAAGGCGATGACGGAAGAGGAAGTGGTCGCCTGCGTCGCTCGCTGTCTCGGCGAAAATCAAAACGACCTCCCGTTTACTCTTCTGTATTTCTTCACCGAGGATGGGAAGGAAGCGCGCCTTGGCTGCCAAACCGGAATGGTGGAGGATCACACGGCCGCGCCGAAGTCGATTCAATTGTCCGAAAAGAATCAACCTTGGCCAATCGGCGACTTACTCACTGGGAAGGATTCGATCATAGTTGAGGATCTGCAGCACAAGTTCGAGTCGATCCCGTACGGCGCCTGGGACAAATCACCTTGGCGAGCGCTGCTCCTCCCCATCACGAGTCAAGGTCAGGATAGGCCCGCTGGTGTGATCGTCGCGGGGCTCAATCCGTATCGGCCTCTTGACGTGGGCTACGCCGGATTCATCAACCTTGTCGCCGGCCAGATCGCCGCCAGTATCGCCAATGCACGAGCGTACGCGGCCGAGAAGAAACGTGCGGAGGCTTTGGCGGAAATCGATCGCGCCAAAACAGCCTTCTTCAGTAACGTGAGCCACGAGTTCCGCACCCCACTGACTTTGATGCTCGGGCCGCTGGAGGATCTGCTGGCAAGGAGCCAGACTCATCTTTCGCCCACGGCGAAAGAACAACTCGACCTCGTTAGCCGCAACGGCTCAAGGCTGTTGCGGCTCGTCAATACGCTGCTCGATTTCTCACGCATCGAAGCTGGAAGGGTACAGGCGGTGTATCAGGCCACGAACTTGGCGGGGTTCACATCCGACTTGGCCAGCGTATTCCGTTCCGCTACCGACAAAGCCGGATTGCGGCTGGTAGTGGATTGCCGCGATCTTGGCGAGCCGGTGTACGTCGATCGCGATATGTGGGAGAAGATTGTTCTGAATTTGATCTCCAATGCTTTCAAGTTCACTTTTGACGGAGAAATTACTGTCAGCGTCGATCGAGTGGGAAATACGGTCGAACTATGCGTCCGGGATACAGGAGTAGGAATTCCGGCCGAAGCTATCCCTAAATTGTTCGAACGATTCAATCGTGTTCCCAATACGCGCAGCCGCACCCACGAGGGGAGCGGGATTGGTTTGGCGCTAGTCCATGAGTTGGTGAGACTGCACGGAGGATCGATAAGGGCCGAAAGCACTCTGGGGCAGGGCTCTGCATTTTTCGTCAACATACCGCTTGGGCAAAATCATCTCACGTCCGGCCAAATGGGCGGATCCCGCAGCTTGTCTTCAACCGCTGTGGGAGCGAAACCGTTCGTGGACGAAGCTCTCAGGTGGCTTCCCGACACGACTAACGGCAGCAGAGGTCTTTCCGTGCACGACGAATTGCTGCCGATCCCATGTCCACCGGTCTCCCAAGCCGGCGCTCGTCCCCGCGTCCTTATTGCCGACGACAATTCCGACATGCGGCAATATCTGGCCCGTCTATTGTCGGAACAGTATGAAGTGGAAACTGTTGCCGACGGTGCAGCGGCCATTCAGTCTTCGCATAAACATCCTCCGGATCTCATCGTCAGCGATGTCATGATGCCGGTACTGGATGGCTTTGAGCTTCTGAAGGCACTGCGCGCAGACGAGCGGATTTGCGCGATTCCCGTCGTCCTTCTTTCGGCCCGTGCCGGTGAAGAATCGCGGGTGGAAGGCATGCAGGCGGGAGCGGATGATTATCTGATAAAGCCCTTCTCCGCGCGGGAACTTCTGGCGCGCGTTAGCGGCAGACTTGAGATTGCCCGGCTGCAGCGAGAACGGGAATCGCAACTGAGGGTAAGTCAGGCCGAACTGGAGCAGAGAGTGCAGGAACGCACCGAGGAGCTGCTGAATGCAAGCGAAGGACTCCGCGAACTATCTGCCCGCATTTTGCAAGCTCAAGACGGGGAGAGACGGCGAATCGCGAGGGAACTGCACGACGGCGCCGGACAACTTCTGGCCGCTCTCGGCATGGAGGCTTCCAACTTAGCGAAGGAACGCGAGCGGCTGAGTTCGCGCGCCGCCTCGTCGCTCAGCAACATTGAGTCGCTGATCGTACAAATGACCAACGACATTCGCACCATGTCTCACCTTCTGCATCCACCGCTGCTGGACGAGGTTGGCATCAAGTCCGCACTTAAGAACTACATCCAGGGGTTCGTCGAACGGAGCGGGATTCAAGTATCGCTCGACATCCCGGGAGAGATCGAGCGTCTGGATCGCGACTATGACCTGGCGTTGTTCCGCATTGTCCAGGAATGCCTCACAAACATTCATCGCCACTCTGGAAGCAAGACGGCCAGCATTCGCATCGTCCGGGATGACGGAGCGCTCATCCTAGAGGTGCGGGATGAAGGCAAGGGCATGCCCTTCGAACGATTGTCGGACATTCAGTCGAAAGGTTCGGGTGTTGGAATCCGAGGCATGCGGGAACGGGTTCTCCAATTGTCGGGAACGATGAGCATCGACTCCGACGGTTCTGGAACCCGAATACGCGTGGTGATTCCGATTCCAAAAACGGCATTGCGGGAAAGAACGGACGCAGACGAACCGATGCAAACAGCGGTGTGACGCGCATGGCCCTCGCGGCTATCTCACCATCGCCGTTACATGCGGCGACTGCACAATTCCGAGCGACCAGTTCACCGTCTGAATGAAGGGCTCCGGGAAGACGCCGATGACGAGAGTGGCGAGGGCCGTCAATCCTAGCGCGAAGCGCATGCCCAGGCTGAGCGGCAACTTCCCAGTTTCCATGGGGGCGCGGATCAACATCGCGTTTGCGATCCGCAGGTAATAGTAGAGTCCGAGCAATGTGTAGAGGACGGCCGACGCCGCCAGCCAGTAATGCTGGCTTTCGATCAGGCTGAGAAAAATGTAGTACTTCCCCAGAAAGCCCGCTGCAGGCGGGATTCCCGCGAGCGACAACAGAAACAGCAGCATGAGCACGGCTTCGACGGGAGCGCGCTGATAGAGCCCGGCCAGATCGTCGATCTCGTCGCCAATCACGTTTCGCTGCCGCAGCGAAGTGATCACGGCAAACACGCCCAGGTTCATGAAGGTGTAGACCAGCAGATAGACTAGGATTCCCTTGAAGCCGTCGACAAATCCGGGGCTGCCGAAGGGCGATGTCCCCATCGCGACCAGCGCCAGCAGCATGTAGCCGACATGCGCAATCGAAGAGTAGGCGAGCAGACGCTTCGTGTTGGTTTGCGTCATGGCGGCCAGATTGCCGCCCGTCATCGTGGCGATCGCGACGAAAACGATGATCGGAGTGTATACAGAACGAAGCGGCAGTAATCCGAAAATCAGGATGCGCAGCAACAACGCCCAAGCTGCCGCTTTCACGGCAACGGACATGAATGCCGTAATGCTTGTTGGCGCGCCTTCATAAGCATCCGGCGCCCACTGATGAAACGGAACGGCGGCGATCTTGAACAGCAAGCCGACCATGATTGTGAGCAGCGCAATGATCAATATAGGGTTGTGAGGATTCTGGCTGGCCTCGGCTCCCACGGCTCGCGCGATGTCCCTCAGATTGGTGCTGCCGGAAAGCCCATAGAGCAGAGAAAGGCCATAGGCGAAGATGCCCGAGGAAAACGCTCCCAGTAACAGATATTTCAATGCGGCTTCATTCGAGCGGCGATCGCGGCGCAGGAAACCGACCAGCACATAGATCGAAATCGCCATCAGTTCCAGACCGATGAACAGCAGCACGATGTCGATCCCCGCAGCCATGCACATCATGCCTACTACTGAAAACAGAAGCAGCGCGTAATACTCGCCGTGGCTTTCATCCTCAATCTCCAGATACCGCGCGGAGATCAGAATGGTGATGGCTGCCGAAGCGAGAAATAAATACCAGAAATAAAGGGCGAAGCGATCGACCAGCAGGGTATTGAAGAAGCCGATGGCGCCGCGCGGCAGCGTGACCTGAATCTGCCACACGCACAAAGCGGAAAACATCACACCGATGAAAGCGCCCACGGCATTCAGCCACTTCCACTGACGCGGAATCATCAGGTCGATCAGCAGAATGCCGAGCGCGAAAATACTCAGCTCCACCATCGGCAACATGAGGCGGTATTCGGTTGGAGACAGTACTCGCAATTAGTTGCTCGCTTTCGCTGGCGCCGATACTTGGGCTATGGGCACCGCCGTTGAGGCGGGCGCGGGTGCCGCTTGCGCATTGGCCGGAGCATCGGCGCTGTGCATCTGAATGTTCTGCACGATCTGGTTGACCGGCGTTTCAAGTATCTGGAAAAACGGCTTGGGATAGAGGCCGATCCAGAAAGCGCAGATTATGAGCGGCGCAAACGTCAAAATCTCACGCGGCGTCAGGTCGTGCAATTTTTCGTTCTTCGGATTCGTAACCGTGCCGAAGAAAACTCGCTGATAGAGCCACAGCAGATAAGCGGCAGCCAGAATCACGCCGGGCGCGGCCCAGGCGGCCCACTTCCAGTTGGCCGTGAATGCACCCTGTAAGATCGCAAACTCGCCAACGAAGCCGTTCAGCAGCGGCAGTCCCATCGAAGAGAGGAACATGATCATGGTGATGGTCGCGTAAAGGGGCATGACGTTCGAAATGCCGCCATACTCCGCGATCTCACGCGTGTGCCGCCGCTCATAGAGGATGCCGACAATCAAGAAGAGCGCGCCCGTTGAAATGCCGTGATTGATCTGCTGCAGAACCGACCCAGTCAGCCCCAGAGGAACAAGAGTAAAGATTCCGAGCGTGCAGAAGCCGAGGTGGCTGACTGACGAATAGGCCACCAACTTCTTCATGTCCTTCTGCATGAGCGAAACGAGTGCGCCATAAATGATGGCGACCACCGAAAGCCCAGCCATCCATCCGCGCGGCGTGTAACCGAGGAAGCGGTTGGTGCTTGTAATCACCTGCGGGAAGAACGGCAGCGAGAAGCGTATGAATCCGTAGGTTCCCATCTTCAGCAAAACGCCGGCCAGAATGACTGAGCCAGCGGTTGGCGCTTCGACGTGCGCATCCGGCAGCCATGTGTGGAACGGGAACATCGGAACTTTGATCGCAAAACCGATAAAGAACGCCAGGAATAACCAGATGGCGGCATGAAACGGAATCAGTGGCGCAGTCTTATACAACTCTGGAATGCTGAATGTGAAAACGCCAGTCAGCGTGTGGTGATGGAAATACAGGAAGATGATGCCCAGCAGCATGAGCACGGAGCCAAGCAGCGTGTAGAGGAAGAACTTGATGGCGGCGTAGAGCTTGCGCGGGCCGCCCCAGATGCCGATCAGCAAATACATCGGCACCAGCATCGCTTCCCAGAAAACGAAGAACAAGAAGAAATCAAGCGCCATGAAGACGCCGAGCATGCCGGTCTGGAGGACCAGGAACCAGATGTAGTATTCCTTGACGCGGGTCTCAATCGCGGTCCACGAGGAGAGGATCGAAATCCAGCCGAGCAGCGTAGTCAGCATGATCAGGAGGAACGAAATACCGTCGATCCCGAGGTTGTAGCCCGCGCCAATCGAAGGGATCCAGTTGTTCACCGTGCCTTCGAGAAACTTGAACTGCTGCGCATCGTAGCGCTGCGCCCAGAACATAGGCACCAACGGCAGCGAAATCAGCAGGCCGCCAAGCGAAAAGATGTTCGCAATCCAGCGGATCGCGTCCTTGTTCTCCTTGGGAACGAACAGGAGAACGAACGCGCCCACCAGCGGCGTGAAGAGAATGATCGATAGGATGTGATTCTGCATAAGAAATCTCAGCTGCGAGCTTCGAGCCGCGAGCTTCGAGCAAACCCTTTACTGCATAGCGCAAGCCCGAGTGCTGGTAGCCCGGAGCTCATTTCCACACGTAATACACTGCAAATCCAACCAGCCCGGTGACCATTACCAGCGCGTACCACTGCACCAGGCCCCATTCAAATAACCGCGCCGGATACGACATCATGCGCGCAAGAATCGCCGGGCCATTCACACACACACCGTCGATGACCCACTTATCCCACCACGAGGAAAGAGTCGCGATCGCGCGTGTAATCCAGCCAGCATCGTTGACGGCTCCGTCGATGATCTTGGCATCGAACCACGACGATGCTTCGCCCGCGCCCATTACGCCCAGGCGCACGTCTCCCAGCTTGCGGCGGCCCGTGAAGATGTAGTCGTATCCCTCGTCGACAAACCATTTGTTGTAAAGCACTCTGTAGAGCGGCGGAGAGGCGACGGCAATCGGCTCGCTGTAATCCTTCCCTGCCCTCGCGTACGAGCGGTAGGCAAGGCCAAGTCCAACGACCGCTGCGCCCACCGACAAGATCATCAGCCCGTATTCCATCGGGTCTGTGTGCTCTTCTTCTTTTTTCCCCGCGGCCAGCTGAGCCGGCTCCTCCGCCCGCATCATGGGAGCTTCCTTCGCGAAGACCGGCTCCAGGAACTTCTCAAACCGGTTCGAGCCTCCCAGGCTGTGCGGAAGCCCCAACCATCCGGCGAGAACCGAGCAAATCGCGAGGATGACCAGCGGTATCGTCATCGACTTGGGCGACTCATGAATGTGGTGCTCGGCTTCGTGACTCATGCGCGGCTTGCCAAAGAAGGTCAGAAAGATCAGCCGTCCCATATAAAAGGCCGTCATCAGCGCGGTGGCAAAGCCGATCAACCACAGGAAGTGGTAAGCGCTGCCTTCTTTTGTGTAGGCCTGCCAGAGGATTTCGTCTTTGGAGAAAAAGCCGGCGAATCCGGGAATGCCAGCAATGGCCAGCATGCCGATGAACATCGTCTTATAGGTGATCGGGATGCGCGAACGCAGGTCGCCCATGAACTTCATGTCCTGCTCGCCAGACATCGCATGAATCACGGAGCCGGACCCAAGGAAGAGCAGCGCCTTGAAGAACGCATGTGTAAAGACGTGGAACACTCCGGCGGCGAACGCGCCCACGCCAAGAGCCAGGAACATGTATCCAAGCTGCGAAACAGTCGAATAGGCGAGCACGCGCTTGATGTCGTTCTGGACCAGTCCAATCGACGCCGCAAAAATTGCTGTGAGCGCGCCGATGATCGCGACTGTCTTCATCGCAGTGGGTGCCAGAACGAAAATCGCATTCGAGCGCGCCACCATGTAGACGCCCGCCGTCACCATGGTCGCCGCATGAATCAAAGCGGAAACCGGCGTCGGGCCTTCCATGGCATCGGGCAGCCAAACATACAGAGGAATCTGCGCCGACTTTCCGCACGCTCCCAGAAAGAGCAGCAAGGCTGCCGCAGTCAGAATCGGATCGCCGACCAGATAATGGCCGCTGCGCGCCAGCGCGTTAATGTCGGTAAACCGGAACGAGCCCAGATACCACACCAGCGTGAACGCGCCAAGCAGAAATCCGGCGTCGCCGATGCGGTTAGTAATAAATGCCTTGTTCGCTGCGTCGCTCGCAGACTTGCGGTGGAAATAGAACCCGATCAGCAAGTACGAACACAGTCCCACGCCTTCCCAGCCAACAAACATCAGAATGTAATTGTTCGCGAGAATGAGCGTGAGCATGGCGAACATGAACAGGTTCAGGTATCCAAAGAAGCGGTAGTAGCCGCCCTCGTGCGCCATGTAACCGGTCGAGTAGATGTGGATCAGCATGCCAACGCCGGTAACGAAGAGCAGCCAGATGGCGGACAGCGGATCAAGCAGAAAACCGAAGTCGGCGTTGAATGCGGCGGCCGTGCCGTCTTTCTTGAGGAAATTCAAATGCCCGTCGCCACTGCCCAGCCAGGTGTAAACAATCTTCTCGAAAGGCTGTCCGGTGCCATGCGCGAAATGCGTGTATTCGACTACTGCGAAGCAGGCAAACAGGAACGCGACCACGACGGCGCCGACGCACACCGCGTTGACGGTCGCCTTCTGTAAGCGCCGTCCAAAGAAAAGCATCATCGCAGCCCCGAAGGCCGGGAAGAGCGGGATGAGGTAGATGTGGTTTAGAAACATCGTTCTCAGTTCTCGGTTCTCAGGTCTCAGTCTTGGTTCTCAGGTCTCACTGAGAACTGACAACTGGGAACTGAGAACTGCTTTGTTACCATTTCAGCAAATCAATCTCGTCCACATTGATCGTCTCCTTATTCCGGAAGAAGGCGATCAGGATGCCCAGTCCTACGGCGGCCTCGGCTGCGGCGTCGACGACGATAAAGATCGCAAACACCTGCCCATGCAGGTTGCCCCACATGCGCGAGAACGCCACCAGGTTCAAGTTCACTGCGTTCAGAATCAGTTCAATCGACATCAGGATGATCACCACGTTGCGGCGCGTAAGTACGCCGATGACGCCCAGCACGAAGAGCGCCGCCGCTACAACCAGATAGTGCAATGTGGCGATAGGAACCATAAAACCGTCGTTCGTCCTTCGTCGTTGCTCGTTCGCAGTTCGTCGCTCTATTACGGCATACCGAACGACTATCGACCAACGACCATCGACTAGATTTTCTTCTTCGTCATAATCACCGCCCCCAGGATCGCGACCAGCAGCAACAACGACGCGATCTCGAAGGCGAACGTGTACTGACCCACGCGGCCCGCTTCTCCGTAGAGTGCGGCGGCAATCTGCTGCGTATTCGACGACTCGGGCAGTTGTACCATCCGGTCGGGCAACAGCGATCTACCCTTCACAATTGCGGATACGAACAGCGCGAGCAAGGCGCATGCAGCCAGCAATCCCACCGGCCAGACGCGGTTATACTGCCTCTCCTTCGACACGCGCTCGATGTCGACCAGCATGATCACGAACAGGAACAGCACCATGATTCCGCCGGCATAAGCAATGATCTGGACGCCAGCAACGAACGGCGCGTAAAGCATCAGGTAAAGCCCGGCGACCGAAAGCAGCGTGACAATCAGCGCCAGCGCGGAATGAACGGCATTGCGGCGCGTAATTACGAACAGGCCGCTCACCACTGCCGCTCCCGCCAAAAAATAGAAGAAGAACGGCGTCGCCACCGGAGCCGAGCCCGCGTTCACTGCCGGATTCATCAGAAGAGGGTTCATTTAATCAGCACCCCCACAATCGCGGTCAGAATCAGCACGCCCAGCGAAATTGGTAACATCACTTTCCATCCGACGCTCATCAACTGGTCGAAACGATAGCGCGGCCAGGTTGCGCGGTACCAGATGAACAGGTACATGAAGATCGCGACTTTGAAAATAAACCAGTACACGTAGTCGATGCCTTCGCGGAAGCGGGCGGCGATGCTGGCATCATTTGAGTGGCCGACTACCGCAATCAGCAGAAGCAACAAGGCGATGAAGCCCAGCAGGACAGCGAAAATTCCCAGGCCCATGCGCTGAATTCTGAAGAACGACTGCGATGGCATGCGAGCGGTACCGATAAAAGTAATCAACGCCAGTCCGCCAAATGTCAGAGCGGGGAATAACGAGAAGATAAATTCCCATGCGGGACCGTTCAGCAGATTCGGGAATGGCCGCATCCATCCGCCCAGCCACAACGTGACCGCGATCGATGAAACCGCGATCATGGCCGCGTATTCTCCGAGCATAAACAGCGACCAGCGCAGGCCGCTGTATTCGGTGTGGAAGCCGGCAGTCAGCTCCGATTCGGCTTCTGGCAGATCAAACGGAGCGCGGTTGGTCTCGGCCACCATCGCGATTGCAAAAATTGCGAAGGCAATGAATCCGAGCGGAAAAAACTTAAAGATGAACCAGATTCCCTGCTGCTGCTGCGCCTGGACAATTCCAATCATGCTCAGCGTGCCGATGCCGCCGGCATTCATGCTGGTCATCATGATGGCCGAGATGATGGCCATGCCCATCGCAACTTCATACGAAACCATCTGCGCGCTCGAACGCAGCGCGCCAATCAGCGGATAGTGCGAGTTCGAAGCCCAGCCAGCGGTGACAATTCCGAGCACTCCGAGCGACGAGACCCCGAGCATAAACAAAATGCCGATGTTCATGTCCGTCACTGCCTGCGAAGGACCGAACGGAATCACGATGTAAACCGTGAACGCCGCGAGCAATCCGATGACGGGCGCAACCCAGAAAACCGTCGCATCGGCTTCGGCGGGAATGATGTCTTCCTTCAGCATCAGCTTGAGCGCGTCGGCGAAGGGCTGCAGCAATCCATGCGGGCCAACGCGCATGGGGCCGAGGCGAATCTGGAAATGAGCGAGAGCCTTGCGTTCGATCCAGTTCATGCAGAGGACTGCGACCGCGACGCCCGCAAAAATAATGAATACGTAAATGAGCGCCCAGAGCTGGTTGCCCGCATTGCCGGGAGGCAGGTTGCTGCCGAAGTAGGACGTGAGAATGTTCATCAGCGGTCCACCTCGCCGAGCACAATGTCGAACGTGCCGATCACGGCAACCACGTCGGCTACGAGCGCTCCTCGCACCATAAGATCAAGGGCCTGCAGATTGACGAACGACGGCGGACGCACGCGCAAACGATAAGGCTGTGTCGAGCCATCGCTCACGATGAAAAATCCGAGTTCGCCCTTCGGCGCTTCGATCGAGTGATAGATTTCGCCCACCGGCGGCTTGATCACCTTGGGGACCTTGGCCATGATTGGGCCTTCGGGGATGCCGTTGATCGCTTGCTCCACAATGCGCAGCGACTGGCGCATTTCCGCCATGCGCACCAGGTACCGGTCGTAGGTGTCGCCGTTGCTGCCGACTGGAATTTCGAAATCGAACTTGGAGTAGTTCGCGTAGGGGACGGCTTTGCGGATGTCCCACTTCACGCCGCTGGCGCGCAGCACGGGACCGGTCACGCCAAGTGCAATCGCGTCCTTGCCGGAAATCACCCCGACATTCTTCGTGCGCTCCAGCCAGATGCGGTTGGTCGTGAGCAGGGTTTCGTATTCGTCGATTTTCGGCGCCACGAACGTCAGGAAATTCTTGACGTCTTTTTCGAAGCCCGGATAGATCTCGTATTGGCAGCCGCCGATGCGGAAGGCATGGGTGGTAAGGCGCGCGCCGCAGTATTTCTCGAAAATCTTGAGGATCTCTTCCCGGTCGCGAAATGTATAAAACAGCGGCGTCATGGCGCCGATATCGAGCGCGTGCGTGCCCAGCCACAGCTGGTGGCTGGCGATGCGCTGCAGTTCGGTCAGGATCACGCGGATATATTGCGCGCGCGGCGGCGCTTCCACGTTCATCAGCTTCTCAACCGCTTCGCAGTAGCCCAGCCCATTCGACACGGCGGCGCAGTAGTCCATGCGGTCGACGTAGGGATTGAACATCGTGTAAGTGCGATTCTCGGCGATCTTCTCGATCCCGCGATGCAGGTAGCCGATTACGCACTCCGTGCCCAGGACTTTTTCGCCGTCAAGCTTGAGGATGACGCGCAGCACGCCATGCGTCGCAGGATGCTGCGGCCCCATGTTGATGATGAGCTCGTTCGAATCGAGGTAGGGCTTGTCGGGAGCGTCGAGGTCCAGATTCGAGGAGGCAGCGTTCGGTCGGGTGAGGCTGGAACCGGCCGTCCCTGGCACTCTCTCGGCGATTGTCTTTGGATCGAGCGGCTTTGAGGCGATCATTTTTGGATCGAGCGTTTTTTCGTCGTTCATTGTCCGCTCTCGATTCCGAGGTTGATCTGCACCCACTCTGTGTCTTGCTTCAGGATGTCGTAGTCCTTGCGCAGCGGGTGGCCTTTCCAGCCGTCGGGCAACAGGATGCGCTTCATATCCGGGTGCCCCGTGAACTTGATGCCGAACATGTCGTAGACTTCGCGCTCCAGCCAGTCAGTCGTCGGCCAGAGCGGAAAGCTCGAAGGCAGCGACTCGCCATCGGCAATCTGCGTTTTGACTCGTATGCGCTCATTGCGGGGAAAGGAATAGAGAATCCAGATCGCATCAAACTGCTTCTCGCGCTTGGGATAGTGGGCGGCGGTGAGGTCCACGCAATAGTCGAACTGCTCCTCGTCGCGCAACAGGCGGAGAAAGTCTGGGATCAACGAACGATCGACAGTGAAGTAGTTTTGGCCCAGATAGGTCTGCGCTTCGATCCCGGAGCCGTACTGGCGCTTGTATTTTTCCACCATCGGCGAAGACCACGGCGTTGGCACCGGGCCTGCGGGCTTGGCGGGGGCTGCGGGTTTTGCCGGCGCCGCTGGCTTTGCAGGCGCGGCTGCCGGTGTACCGGGCTTAGCGGGAGTTGCTGCCACAGGAGTCGCGGGTGCGGCAGGTTTTGCTGGCGCAGTGGGTTTCGCTGGCTCGGCGGGCTTCGTCGCACCTGCCGGCGCCGCTGGCGCGGCTGGTTTCGAAGGTGCCGGAGGAGCGCCTGCAATGGGTTTTTCCGCCGTCGGCTTCTTCTCGCCATCCGGCGGCGTTGGTGGTACTGGCGTTTTGACTTCCTCGGCCATGCTAGGGTCTTTCGTTACAAAGCCGTCGAACAATTAGGAAACGTCTCTTCTAACATCTGGTCGCCTGACCGTCAATGACGGCCATCACAAGATTCATGGCTTGCGAAGTGTGCAAGGGAAATTCGCTATCGCCGCGCCGACTGAAAACCTTCCACAAGATCGCGAATACGCAGCGCATCGGCCTTGCGATGTCCGTGGCTCACGATCGGATCGGTGCCTCCCGTCGATTCGATCAATATGTCGGACCACAACACTCCCGTCGAAATCTTGACGGATGCAACCTGGGAAATCGAAATACTCTCCTCGGTGCTGCCAAACAAACGCCGCTTCACGCGGCTGACACGCAGAGGATGGACTACAATTCGGGCCGGAAACCAGAAATTACCCCTGGTCCAGCGGCTCGCAACAAAAGTCTGTTCTTCCGGATTCGTATTGGCCATAACTGAGGCGATTGTCCGTCGCGACCTGCGACCTGAGACCTGTGACCTGCCTTTCTACACCCATTCGAGAGCGCCCTTCTTCCAAATCCAGATGTAGCCGACGATCAGGATGCCGAGAAATATCAGCATTTCAACAAGCCCATACACGCCCAGCGATTTGAACTTCACGGCCCACGGGAACAGGAATACCGTCTCCACATCGAACACCACAAACAGGATCGCGATGATGTAATAGCGGACGGTGTAGCGCCCGCGGGCATTGTCGTAAGGATCGATGCCGCACTCGTACGGCATGAGCTTGGTGCGGTTCGGGCTTTGGGTCCGTATGATGCGCGCGATGACGAGCGTGAGCGGAATCAGGATTCCGACCACGGCAATAAACAAAAAAGCAGGGACATAGTTCTGCGGCATGAGTCCTCTTTACGCGATGACACAATAATGTCGAATACTACAGCCGAATGCCGCAGCCTTCAAGCACGCGTACACGCGCGCGACTACTTCCTGTTGGAATATTCCTCGTCACATCGAAAATTCTGAGGCGCAGGGAGTAGCCGCATACCGTGCTCTTCTGAGCCGCGCACAGTCAGAGTCTGGGAGCGGCGGCGCGGCTGCCCAACCGTTTCGCCACGGCGCAGTACAACTCGACCGCGTCCAGTAGTTGCGTCTTTTCAACGAACTCGCCATCCGTGTGCGCCACATGAATCGATCCCGGCCCAAGCAGCAGGGGCTCACCCCAATTGCTGAGCGACGGGATGTCGGTGGTAAACGCGGCGACCATGGTCGGCAACCCATCGAGCGTGCGCAGGCGCATAAATGGAGCCTCGCGCGCGAATTCGACCTCGGCCAAGTCCCCGACCGTCTCGACAATCTGGCGGCGCAGTTCATCCGACGGCCCAACCAGCCTGTAAAAAAGCTCCGCGCGCGCGAAGTCGGGAATCACGTTGCGCGCCCGGCCCCCTTGAATTGTGCCCACGTTTCTGGTGCATGGGCCCACTCCCGGAGTCTGCGGCAGCCGCATTGCTTGCAGCCGATGCAGCGCCTCGACCAGCTTATCGATCGCCGATTCACCCAACTCCGGATAAGCCGAGTGCGCCATTCTTCCGCGGGCGGTCAGCAGCGCATGCAACGATCCCTTGGTGGCCAGCGCCAAGCGGTTGTCGGTCGGCTCGCCGTTAATCATGAAGCGGGAACCGATGGGGTACAGATTCGCGGCCTGCGCCCCAATCGAGTTGCATTCCTCATCCACCAGAAAAAGCAGTCCTACGAAAACGCCCGCCCCGCGCAGCTTTTCGGCGGCCGCAATCTGCGCCGCAATAATACCCTTCGCATCGCACGACCCGCGCCCGTAAATTCGTGTTCCATCGTCGAACGAAGGCTTGAACGGCGGCACGGTATCCATGTGCGTGGAGAAAACTATCTCGGGGTGCGGTTGACCCGGCCAGGTCGCCAATATATTGTGGCGCTCGCCATCCACAGGCATTTTGCGCGCCTCGAATCCGCGCCGAAGCAGCTCGCCGCAAAGAAACTCACCGACCGCTCCTTCGTGTGGAGTCGTAGAGTCGATATCCACCAGCCGCTGCGTCAGCGTGAAGAGATCCAGGTTAGGGGAGCCCATGCCGGAAAGCGTATCAGTCGCCGGTCGCGGGTTGCTAGTGGTTTACCGTCATTCGTCATTCGTCGTTCGTCGTTGGACGTTATCCGTCGTTGGCCGTTGGTCCTTCGCGGATTTCGGGCTGATAAGATTTCTATGCCACGCGAATGGCGAACAGCTGGTAGCAAGGACGAACGGCTTCCGCATACTGAATAACTGAATGCCAACGACTGGCGACAAACGACCAACGACGAACAACGACTAACGACCGACGACCACACCATGCCCGCTGACAGCGCCACCATCCGTTCCCTCTTTCTCGCCGGCCCCGCCGGGCGTCTCGAAGCCTTGCTCAACGCCGGTTCTGCCACTGCCACTCATGCCGCCATCGTCTGCCATCCGCATCCTCTATACGGCGGAACAATGCACAATAAAGTCGTTTTCCACGCCATGAAAGCCCTGAACAGTTTCGGATTCCCCGTCCTGCGCTTCAACTTTCGCGGCACGGGATTAAGTGAAGGCGAGCACGCCCACGGCGTCGGCGAGGTCGAAGACGTTCGCACCGCTCTCGACTGGCTGGAACACGAATTCACTTTGCCCATCGTCTTCGCCGGATTTTCTTTCGGAGCCGCAGTCGGCGTGCGCGCCGCCTGCCCCGACGATCGTGTCATCGCCTTGATCGCGCTTGGCCTGCCCGCGATGCCCGTGCCGAATGATTCCGGCGAAGCACGCACGTACGATTTCGAGTGCCTGCGCACTTGCTCCAAGCCGAAACTCTTCGTCAGTGGAGCGCGCGATCAGTTCGCCCCGCCCGGAAGTCTAGAAGCTCTGGTCGGCACTTTCGCCGAGCCGAAGAAGCTGGTCCGCATCGAAGCCGGTGATCATTTTTTTGAAGGGCGTCTGCGCGAGATGCGGGACGCAATTGAGTCATGGTTGAAGGAAAACAGCTTCCAGCGATCGAGTAATAGCTAATATTGGGCGGCGATTCGGAAATGCATTGGAATCGGGTGGAAAGGCACGAACTTTTCACTAAGGCCATTCGTATAGTCGAATGTCTATCGGAGTAGCGCGGGCTGTCGGCAAGTAAGCCGGCCCACGCCCTGGAGAAAAATATGGCCAAACTCGCGTGGCTGCATTGCGTGACGGTAGTTGGATTCCTGGCGCTTTTGCTGCCAAATTCGGCGCACGGTCAAACTCCCCTCGATCCATCTCTCGAACAGGCGATTGCAAATGACAAGAAGACGTCCGGCGAGGCACAAAAATATACCTATACCGAACTCAAGAAAGATCTCACTTTCGATTCGAAGGGCCGCGTGAAGGAGGATTCCAGTGACACCTTCGAGATCATTTTCCTGGAGGGAGCGCCCTACCAGAAGCACACGCTGCACAACGGAAAACCCCTGCCCGAGAAAGAACAAAAGTCCGAAGACAAGAAACTAGCCGATGTCGCCAAAGCCCGTCGTGAGAACCCCGAGAAAGACAAGCTGCTCAGTGGGCAGTTTCACCTCAAGCTGCCCGTGGACCAAATCCCGGCGCGCTTCGACGTGACCGCCGCAGGCTCCGATGAGATCGACGGCAAAAAAACGCTTGTCTTCAACGCCGTGCCCCGCCCCGGCGCCGGAGGTATGAAAGAGATCAGCCATGATGGCTTGGCATGGGAAATGAAGCTGTGGGTCGACGAGCAGGACAAAGTATTCTCCAAAATCGATGCCAAAGTCATCGCCGATGGGATGCGTTATGAAAATGGCTTAGTGGTCGAATTTAACTGGCAAAAAGTGAACGGCGAGGCCTGGCTCCCCGTGCGCTATTGGATCAAAGGGAAGGTTCGTTACATGATGATGAACGTGCCCGTTGAAACCGAGCAGAGCTACTCGGACTATAAGAAGTTTCACGCCGATACCAAGATCGTCGCGCAGTGAAACCCAGCGGCCTTCTTTATAATCTTTCACTATGCCGGAGATTGCCCCGGACCGCTCACACCAGGTCGCGCACATGCGCGAAACAGCCCGCGATATTTTTTCCGCCGCGCTCAAGAACGCCTCCATCGAAAGCGCGTTCGCTCGGCATATTCACTGCGACCGCGGCGTGCTGCGTATTTGCGACGATCTCTACGACCTCAACTCCTACAACCGCGTTTTTGTGGTCTCCATCGGCAAAGCCGCGCACACCATGACTGCGGCGCTTGAAGCGCAAGTTGGCAGCCGCCTCGAAGGCATCGTGGCGGCGCCCGTCGATCCTGCCAACCAACTCCACGGTTTTCGCTATTTTCGTGGAGGGCATCCCACACCCACGGCCGAATCCATCCGTGCCGGAGAAGCCATACTTAAATCACTTAATGTGCTCGATGCCAACTCGCTGGTGATTTTTCTTCTTTCCGGCGGCGGCTCTTCCATCGTCGAAAAGCCCATCGTTACTTTGAAAGACGCCGAAATTTCTCTCGACGATCTCATCGCTACCTACCGCGCCCTTGTCCACTCCGGCGCTCCGATTGCCGAGATCAATGCCATCCGCAAACATCTGTCCGCCGTGAAAGGCGGACGCCTGGCGCAAGCCGCCTACCCTGCGCAGCAGGTTTCCATCCTGGTTTCAGATGTACCCGATTCCACACCCGACGCGCTGGCATCCGGTCCAACTATGCCCGATTCCACTTCGATCCAAGACTGCGAGCGCATCGCCGCCCATTACCACCTGCTCGAGCAATTTCCGCCGTCCGTTAGCGAACTCTTCCATCAGGACGGCCGTCAGCACGCTCTTGAGGAGACGCCCAAGTCCGACGATCCCGCCTTCACTCGCGCGCGCTGGTGGACGGTTCTTTCCAACAAAATCGCTTTAGAAGAAGCCGCTATTGCCGCCACCCGCGCTGGCTTCGCCGTGGAAATCGATAACTCCTGCGACGACTGGGATTACGAAAAAGCCGCCGATTACTTGCTCGGCCGCCTGCGTGGATTGCGCAGCAAGGTCTCCCGCGTCTGTCTACTCTCCGGAGGCGAGGTGACCGTCACCGTACGCAACGGCGGCGTCGGAGGACGCAATCAGCAATTCGCGCTCGCTTGCGCGGAAAAAATTTCGGGAGAGGATATCACCGTGCTTAGCGCCGGCACCGATGGCATCGACGGCAATAGCCCGGCGGCCGGAGCCGTCGCCGATGGCACCACCCTGTCTCGCAGCGCCAACCAAGCGGGCAACGCCGACGACGCGCGCAAGTCGCTCGCCGGTTTCAATGCCTTCCCGTTCTTCCACTCCTTAGACGATGCTATCCTCACCGGGCCCACGGGCAACAATCTGCGCGATCTGCGCATTCTGCTGGCCTACTGATTCCTGTATATTTTTGCCGTCCACGATTTCCGATTTTCCATATACCAAATTCCGAAGGAACATGGCCTGTAGGAACTCGTAAATTCTTGTAAATACACCTTAGTTAGCAGCCTTCGGCCCTCATGGTGCATCCAACGTAGGAGCCACAACACTACTTGGAGGTCTTTCGCTTGAAACGCAACATTCGAAGTGTCCTGCTTTTGTCGTTAGCCTGCGCCGCCTTGGCCGCCCTTCCAACTCTCGCCCAGGCTCAAAAAATCGATGTCGCATTTGGCATTAGCACGATCGATGCGCCCGGCGCTAGCGCCGCTGGCACCAATGGCAACCATGTCGCACAGTCCCTTACTGGAGGCGCCTATCCTGGCTTTAGCGGCGACGTGCTCTTCTGGCACAACCTCGGGTTCGGCGCTGAAGTGTTCTGGAGAGGCTCGCAGAGCGAAAATTTCCAAGAGTCAGGGCTCAACTTTCGCCCCGTGTTCTATAACTTCAATGCCGTTTACTCGGCCAAGCTCGCCCCCCACATTGCCGCGGAACTAGTGGGCGGGATTGGAGCGTTGGACACCCATATCTTGGGTTGTAATCCCGTCACGCCCACCCTGTGCACCGGTAGCGTCCTGTATGGTACCAGCACTCACTTCGACGGAGATTTCGGCGGCGGCCTCAAGCTCTATGTCACCAAGGGCTTCTTCATTCGCCCTGAGGCTCGCTTCTACATCATCAATAACAACGCCGACTATAGTTCCAACCACGCGACTCGGGTAGGCGCTTCCATCGGCTACACCTTCAAGTAGAAGATCTCTCGCGCTCGCGCTGGGGGCGGGTTCGGCCCGTCCCCAGTGCGGCCGGTTCCATTACGAACGTTGCGATGTTGGCGACGAGCCGCCCGCCGCCGTGCCACCAAAATCTTCACACCAGCGCTCAACTCCTGCTAGCCCATGTATGATAGCGGTCAAAACAACCTGGGACGGTTTCGATTGAAACAGATTTTACGGAATGCTCTTTTTTTCTTTTTAGCCGCCTTGGCCATCGCCGCCTTCTCAACCATGGCCCTGGCTCAGAAATTCGATGTAGCCGCCGGTATCAGTTCCATCGATGCGCCAGGAAGCGCCGTGGCCAATAACATCAATCACCAGCCGCTGTCGTTGACCGGCGGCGCTTATCTGAGTTTTAGCGGCGATTACATATTCCACAAAAACATCGGCGTTGAGGGCGAATTTGTGCGCCGCCAAACTGAGGGCTACGACGACGCCATCGACCTGGACTATCGCCCCATCTTTTACGACGCCAATGCGATTTGGAGGAAAAGATTCTACAAGCGCTTTTCCGCCGAGTTGGAAGGCGGTCTGGGCATGGAGACCACGCGCATTTACACGGGAGGCTGCGGAAGCTCCAACTGCTACGTCAACAAAAACCATCTCATGGGCGACGCCGGCGCCGGTGTGAAGATCTATCCTTTACAGCGCGGCATTCTCGGGCACTTCTTCATCCGTCCGGAAGGACGGTTCTACGTGATCCGCAACAATCAGGAGTTCAGTTCCGACCACGCCATCCGCTACGGCGCATCAATCGGCTACAGCTTCAAATAAGTGAGGAACGCATCGCCCTTTCGCCGTTTTCCCTCTATGGCTGCGTTGCAATGGCTACGGGAGACGAACCCGTCCCCGTCGCCCAGGGCGAACCGGCGATCTTGGCTAGCGCTCCGGTGGTCGCGTTGATGGTGTAGCCGGAAACAAAGCCGCCATCGTCCGTGACATAGAGGAATCGGCCAGTCTGATCGACACTCACGCTGCTCGGGCCATCGCTCGTGGTCACGGCTTTCCCGTTTACGCTGAGCGAACCATACGCCGGAGGAAGCTCAATCACATAGGAAGAAACAGAGTTCCCTCCGCTATTAGCAACAAACACCATCTGCCCGAACGTGTTCACAGCCACCCCTACCGGAGTCTTACCCGTAGCGACGGTGCTGTTGGAGGTGAGCGCTCCTGTGCCATTGATGGAGAAAGCTTCGACTGTGTTCGCACCGGAACTGGTTACGTAAAGAAACTGGCCCACCGGATCGAGTGCCACTTGTGTTGGATATGCGCCCGTTGTATAGCTCACCGGGGGCAATATCCAGTGCTTTCCCGACGCGCCATAGGTAAGCTCGCAGACGGCGCCGGTTCCAGTGTCGCTTCCGTTGCTCGAAACATTGCTCGCCTGGTAAATGTACGATCCGACTGTGTCCACCGTGATTCCAGCGCCGTTTGTACAGGCAGGAAACGGGCTCCCGGCGACCGACGTGAGTATTCCCTCCACCATTTGGAAGGCATCGATCTGCGCGCTGGTACTATCCGAAACAAAGAGATACAAGTCATGGGCGCCGACACCCAGAGAAACCGGCCCGGTACCAGCGGTTGGATAAGATGCGGGCGCCGGCGAAGTGACCAGGCAGCCATTCGACGGATTGATGGCATACACCCAGATACTGTTCGCCGTTTTGTTTGCGACGTAAAGAAAGCTACCGTTCTTGTCTACCAAGACCGCGCTCGGCGAATTGGGATCGGGCGTGGTGGCGCATCCGCTGATTGGAGCGAGAGCGCCAGTCGACGGATTGATGGAATACTCCAGGATCTGGCCCAGGCCGGGGTCCGCAACATAGGCGTACCGGGGTGTCACCTTCGCGTTCAGCGGCTGCGCCACAAAACTCACAGCCAGCAGCGCCAGACAAAACCGGCTCAGCCAGAGATTGATATTTCTGCCGATTGCTTCGCCAGTCATTCCTACTGCGACGGTTGATCGTGGCGGCACGCGGCCGGGTTTGCGGCTGGAAGCATTGTGGCTCTGCATAAAATCTCCGGGACTTAATAGGTTGATCGTGGAACGCTTCATCGACCCGCGTTCTCTCGGCAGGCCGTCGCGCGCTAGCGCGAGGAATGCATCCCCGGAAAGCGCGTTCCGCCCTGCCCGATAGTATTCCACAGAGACTCAACGAAAAGAAGCGCAGATTGCCTACCCATAGGGCCTAAACCGCCTGCTGGGCGGGGCTTTTCGCCCGGAGAGTCTCCGTGGCCGGCGAAGTTGTGGGGATTAAATTAGGACGAACAAATAGCGAATTGACGGAGTCCAAATGGATCGAACTTCGCAGAAGCGGCAGCGGCCGGATTCTCTCCTGCTTTATCGGACCGATACGACATCCTCCGAAGTCGACAATTGCATGATCCCGCAATCGCCGCCATCATCCCCAATCCGTTGTAGTCACCTGCGGCCTTGGCGCATTATGATACCCGTATGAATTTTGGCTTCTCGGGTGAGATGATCTTCCTGTTTCTTCTGGCGCTGATCCTTTTCGGCCCCAAGAAACTGCCGGAGATCGGACGCCAAATCGGGCGCATTATGAACGAGTTCCGCCGCGCCTCCAACGAATTCCGTTCGCAGATCGAATCCGAAATCAATACCCTCGAAACCGACAAGAAGCCGCAGATTCTGCCGCCGCTTCAGGCGCCGCTGGGATCGCTGGCCAGCCGCATCTTCAATCCGCCATCCGCCGACAATACTTCCCCGGCAGATCGCCCTAAGATGGTGGAAACCACGTCCGCCCAATCGCCCGCTGAAACTAAATCCGCGCCCGCGACTGCCGACGCCACCGCCGTAGAGACGGGGCTTGCCCCGTCTCCAGTCCGCCCGAAAGTTGCGCCCGATGCCTGAAGCGGCCGCGTCATCCCCTATCAAAGAATCCGCCCGCGACGCAATGCCCACCATGGGCTTCCTCGATCATCTCGAGGAACTTCGCAAACGCCTCGTCTACTCCATCGTTGCGGTCGTCCTTTGCTTCTTTGGCTGCTGGTTCTCCGCGCCACGCCTGGTCGGCATCATGCAGAAGCCGATCACCGACGTGCTTCACAAGTACGGCCTGCCGGAAAAACTCGTCTATCTCAATCCCGTCGACCCCTTCAACCTCTATCTCAAAGTCGCTGGCGTCGCCGGGCTGTTCGTTGCATCGCCGTTCGTGCTGTATCAGATCTGGCTCTTCATCGCGCCCGGACTCTACCGCAATGAAAAGCGCTACGTGCTGCCCTTCATGGTTTCGAGCGTCAGCCTGTTTTTGGCGGGAGGTTATTTCGGCTACCGCGTAGTCTACCCGCAGGCGCTCAGCTTTCTGATTGACTTCGGCAAGCAGTTCCAGCCGATGATCACCATTGAGGAATACACACAGCTGTTTGTCACCATCATTCTCGGCATGGGCGCGATCTTCGAGATGCCCATCCTGGTGTTCTTCCTCGCGCTTATGGGGATTGTCAGCGCCGGCTGGATGTGGCGCAACATCCGCTACTCGATCCTCGGGATCTTCATCGTCGCCGCCATCATCACGCCGACGCCCGACATCGTGAACATGTGCATCTTCGCCGCACCCATGGTGCTCCTGTATGTGTTGAGCATTGCGATCGCCTGGTTCGTGCATCCTACACAGCGCAAGAAGCGCGCCGAAAAGAACGCATCGTAGATAAAGAACGCTTCACAGATGAGGAGACAAAAGCGACTATGAATCCCTCTGAGACAACGAACCAAGTTTTCCTCCGTGCTCCTCTGTGTCCCCTGTGGTTAGGGCTTTCGCTGGCTGCACTGGTGATGACGATGCTAGCCACAACAGCGTGCAGCAAGGGAACAACCGCGTCTGCCGATGCGACGCCATCGCCTGCGACGCCAGCGGCCGTGGAAAACTCCGAAAGCGCTGCCGCTCCGGCCGCATCTTCCGATTCGTCTCCTCTCCCGCAAATCGACGCCAAGCGCGCCTTCCAGTACACCCGCGAAGTCACCGCGTTCGGCGAGCGCTACATGGGCAATGAGAACCATAAAAAACTCGAACACTACATTCTCGACCACCTCAAAGGCGACCAGGTCGAAGACGACGCATTCACCGCTGATACGGTGGAAGGCAAATTCCCAGTTCGCAACATCATCGCCAAATTTCCCGGCAAGAAAGATGGCATTATCGCCATCCTCGGCCACTATGACACTAACTACTGGCTGCGTAACACCGGCTATGTGGGAGCCAATGACGGTGGCTCGTCAACGGCAATCCTGCTCGAATTCGCCAATCAACTTCGCGGCAAAACACGTGATGGCTACAGCGTCTGGCTGGTTTGGACCGACGGCGAAGAAGCCGTGAAGACTTGGACCGATACCGACAGCCTCTACGGCACTCGTCATCTCGCCGAAAAATGGGAGAAGGACGGCACGCTGAAAAAGATTAAAGCGCTGATGGTCATGGATATGATCGGCGATGCCGATCTCGATATTCAGCGCGACACCAACTCAACGCCGTGGCTGCTCGATCTCATCTACACCGCCGCGCAGCGCGGAGGTTACCAGTCTCACTTTTACGCTCTTGAGGGGCCAATGGAAGACGACCACATCCCGTTTGTGAAACGCGGCGTTCCTTCCGCCGACGTCATTGACCTCGACTACGGCTACAACAACGTCTTCCACCACACTCCGCAGGACACCATGGACAAGCTAAGCCCAAAGAGCCTGGAGATCGTCGGTAACACGATTCTGGAAACCGTTCACTTGATCGACCAGCGCTAGACGGCGCCCCATCTGTAAGCCTGCAATGGCAATTGTGACGCCTGATCTAGTGTGCTGTCCCGTAAGTTCGCGGCATAAATGAACCTGCCTTGAAAGGGTGCCGGCTTCAGCCGCGCCGCATCCGGCGCCAAGAAACCGGGGCTTTAGCCCCTGAGGGCAACGCACGCTGCATCCCGAAGATATGCAGACTTATTCCGCTTATTTCCGGGACACGACACTAGAACGCCGCGTGAACTGCGCCGTCAGTAACCTTCGCGAACATCCAACCGTAATCTGTCATTAGAGATACCAGCGTTGTTACGCTAGCTCAGTGTCCATGTGGACCAGTCAACATGTAGTGGACCCAATCAAACGCGCTTATAAGGAACTGAACTATGAAGTTCATCGCCACGTTATGCCTCTCGTTGCTCGCGCTGCCGCTGTTTGCGCAGGACGCTCGCCCAGCCAATGATTCGGACGTCAACCAGCTGATTGCGCTCGAAAAAATGTGGAACCAGGTGCAAATGCTGCGTGACTGGCGGGCTCTGGATAACCTGATTGGAGATCGGTTTCTCGGGACATATTCCAGCGGCCACCTTGGGCGCAAAGCTGACTTTATAGAAAACACTAGGAAAAACCATGTCAAGCCCGCCCATGTGACCATCGACCACTTACAAGTTGAGTTATACGGCGACACAGCCATCGTGGCTGGCGTGTATCGCACGCAAGGAACGGAAAACGGTAAACCATACGACGAACTCGGACGCTTCACCGACACTTGGGTTCGTGCGCGAAACAAGTGGCAATGTGTGGCCGCCCACGCCAGCCCTAGCGAGAATCAGCAGTAAAACTGCTGGCAGATCCCACGCTGTATTCCCGATCCCCAAGCGCACCTCCTTCCTCGAGCAAATCGCATCTGAAGCTAAACGACCGAAGCTGACATCTATATTTCCATCGTGGCCGCGACTTTATGATCGTCAAAATATGGGGTAAATCCGATCGGCGCAACGCTGTAAGCATGCGGAAAACTGACTCGCGCCGGAAATGTTGTCTTCCGATCTTTTGCTTAGCTTCTGTCCTGGTCGCCACCGCACAGGCTCCCAGCGCTCCCGGCAAGCCGCTTCCGCCCGGCCCCATGCAGTCGAAAGTCAAAGCCGCCTGCACTCAATGTCATAACGCCGGACGCATCACCGAGCAACACATGACCCGCGACGAGTGGACCAAGGAACTAGAAAAAATGGAAGGATTGGGCGCCGTCATCCCCGACGCCGACCGCAGCGACATTCTGAATTACCTGACGAAGAATTTTGGCCCGGGAAAGGAGCGCAAAAAAACCACGTCCAACAAGTCTGAAGCGCCTTCAGATTAAGGTCTGACTATTTCTCCTCCGCGCTCTCGGCGTCCTCCGCGGATGAATGCTTCTCCGGACGCAACTGCGGAAACAAAATCACGTCCCGAATCGTGCGCGAATCGGTAAATAGCATCGCCAGCCGGTCAATCCCAACGCCCACTCCACCCGCCGGCGGCATGCCATACGACAGCGCCCGTATGTAATCTTCGTCCATCTGATGGGCCTCGTCGTCGCCGCGCTCGCGTTCCTTTAGCTGTCCTTCAAATCGCCGCCGCTGATCTTCGGGATCGTTCAATTCGCTGAAGCCGTTCGCAATTTCCATCTTCCCGGCAAACATTTCGAAGCGCTCGGTCCAGTCAGGCTCATCGGGCTTCTGCTTCGATAGCGGAGAGATCGCCGTCGGAAATTCATAAATAATTGTCGGTTGCGTCAAGTGCTCTTCCGCAATCACCTCAAACAAGCCCGCGATCGTTTTCCCCGCCGGCTCGGCTTCGTCATAGGCCATATTCATCCCGGCCGAGCGCACGCGGCCAACCAAGGCGGCCACCGAGTCATGCGTGGCAAAATCCTCACGAGTCGGCGCAACTCCAGCCTGCTCCGGCCAGAACTTTGCAATCGCCTCCCGCATCGTCATGCGCCGCCAACTCCCATGCGACCAGTCGATCTCGTCCTCGCCCCACTTTGTCGTCGTCCCGCCCGTCACATCCTGCACCGCCTGCTCGATCGCTCCCTGCGTCGTATCCATGATGCCGAGATAATCTGTGTAAGCCTGATAAGCCTCAAGCATGGTGAACTCTGGATTGTGCCGTACGGAGATTCCCTCATTCCGGAAATTGCGGTTAATTTCAAAAACGCGATCAAACCCGCCCACCGTCAGCCGTTTCAAATAAAGTTCAGGCGCGATCCTCAAAAACAAATCCATATCGAGCGTGTTGTGATGCGTCTTGAACGGACGCGCCACCGCCCCGCCGGCAATGGGATGCATCATCGGCGTCTCCACTTCCACAAACCCATGCCCATCGAAATACCGCCGCAGCGATTGCACCAGCTTGCTGCGCTTCAGAAAAACTTCGCGCACCTCCGGATTCACGATCAGATCTACATATCGCTGCCGGTAGCGCGACTCCACGTCACTAAGCTCATACGATTTTTTTGTATCGCCGTCCGATTCGAACTCCTTGCCAATTGGCAGAGGCAGCAGGTCTTTCGACAAAAACGTCAGCTCCTCGGCATGAATACTCAACTCGCCCGTGCGCGTGCGAAACAAATATCCGCGCACGCCAATGTGATCTCCCAGGTCGAGCAGCTTCCAAAGCTCAAACCCCGCGTCGCCGACAGCATCTTTTTTTACATAGATCTGCAGCCGCTTCCCATCCTGCTGCAAGTGCGCAAACCCAGCCTTCCCCATCAGCCGGATCGCCATGATCCGCCCCGCCACCCGCACAGCCACTCGCGGAGATTCGAGTTCCTCTGCCGTCTGCCCGCTGTATTCGCTGAGGATCTGCGGCACCGTGTGGCTGAAGTTGTACTTTCGTGGATACGCAGGCTGCCCAAGAGCCTCAATCTTCTTCAGCTTCTCGCGCCGGATTTCATAAATATTTTCGTCGAGTGCCAATGCCCTGTCCTTTCGAGCGTCTCCGCTCGTTCCTGTTGTAAATGCAGATGTTCTGAAATGAAAATAGAGCGAAAGACGGAACCTCTGATTATAAAGCGGACCGAGTCACGGCCCACGCCCTCACCCCATCTCGCAATCTCGCGCCCACGCACGAAGCCGCCATCAACAGGCTTTGCCGGAGCACCGCGCTCGCACCTCGAAGATCGAATTCTTGGAACTTTGCCTGTACTTTGTCTGAACTCTGTCTGGACTTTGCCCCCTCACTCTTGCCCAAAGTCCCAATGACCCTCTACACTGACAGTCTTCCAGCCATCTCATAATCTCGCGCCCACAAATGGCACGCGAGGAGGGTAAATGCTTCGTTGTCGGTCGGTTGTTTTTGCACTATTTGCCATTGCGTTCACTATTGCCCTCACCGGATGCCTGGGCAAGAGCACGGCCTCCTCAGGCACTGGCAGCGTGAAAAGCATTTCGCTGAATCCCTCCGGAAATCTCTCGCTCGAAATCGGGACCACCCAGGTTTTTAGTGCCAGCGCTCTCGATGAGAACAATCGCGCCATCCCCGGCATCAATATTCAGCTCATCGTCAGCGCGCCCGTTGGCTCAACTGCGCCGATCCCGATCTCAATGACCAGCAGCGGCAATGCCTGCGCCGGTACATGGGACGCCTCCCAAGCGCTCTGCAGCCCCGGCGGTTCCGGAGTCGCGATTGTCACCGCGACCGCCAACGGAGTTCGCAGCCCGCAAACCACCGTCTACGTCCATCAACACATCGACAACCTCCAGGTTACTCAGGCCAATACCGTCCCGCCAACATACGATTGCTTTTCTCAAGGGCAAACCTGGCTCTATCAGGGAACGGCGTACAACAATGGCGTCGATATCACCAGCACGGTCGGCCAGTTGAACTGGGCTACGACCAACGCCGGGGTGCTTGCCACCAATACGAATCCAGCGCAGCCAATTCCCTTGCCCCTCAATCAAGTTCAAATCACCGCCGACAGCCCGGGCATCACCCAGCTCTACGCTTTTGTCTCGGGGACGACCAGCAATTCGATTCCCATCACAACCTGCCTGGTGCAATACGTTCGGCTGACGGCCTCCGGAACCACTTCGGGTTCGGTCAACGTCAACACCGGCAGCTCGATCGCGCTACAGGCGACCGCCGTGGATACCCTCGGCTACACTCTCACCAAACCCCCTTTAACCTGGATCAGCTCCAATCCCGAGGTCGTGTCTTTTTCCTCGCTCACCACCTCCAGCGGAACCAATTCCGCCAGCGCGCACTCGGTCGCCGGCGGCGCGGACCTTTCCGCTGCGTGCACTCCGCCGAGCTGCAATATCGGGATCTTGCCCGGTATTCCCAATGCCTCGTCGATGCCCGCATACGTCTTTGCCAGCGACGGGCCCGCATCGCCACTAAACCAGAATCAAGCCTATGGCTCCATTGCGGTCGATGTCTCGCAGAGCGGGAACATCCCTACTTTTACCGCGTGGGCGGCGACGGATGTGTGCGATGAGGGCAACAGTGGCGTTACCAATGGCTGCACCAGCGTTATGTTCAACGTCACGCCGACTACTTCGAACGGCAAGAATCCAATCGGCGCAATCGTCGCCTTGCCGCGCACTCCCAATTCCATGACATTCAATCATCTGTCGCGCATCTACCTCGGCAGCGATCAAGGACTGATGTATGTCGACGTAGGCGGCGCCCCATCCGCAACATTGGTTTCCCCTGTCAGCACGCCTTGCCAAGTTTCGCTGTGCGGGGTCGTGCTTGCGGTTTCTAACGACGGCAAACAAGTCATCGTAGCCGACACAGTCTCGACTACGCCGCAGGTTTACCTTTACAACACCAGCGCCAGTTCCAGTGGCGGCACTATCACGGACCTTGTGCTGCCCGAGGTTGCCACGGCCGCAGCTTTTTCTTCCGATGAGTCGAAGATTTTCATCCTCACCGGCTCTGGCACCATGTATGTCTACTCGACCGTCGATGCATTCGCTTCGGTAACGGTCCCCAGTTCCCAGAGTTCCGGCACGGATGTTGCGTTCTCTCCCGACGGCAGCTTTGCCTATGTCGCGGGATCGTCGGGAACAACGGGATCGGTTTCCGCTTTCTCAACCTGCGCGCTGCCCGGCGAAGCCAGTGTCAACCTCGGCAGCCCAGTGCCCACGTCGGGCATACCGGCTCGGATCTTCCCATTTCCCAACCTGCAACCCGGCACGCAGTTCATCACTCAGAATGTGCTCGTATTCGAACCGCCCAGCGTTCAAGTGCTGACCGCGGAGTTCACGCAGGTAAGTTTGCCTCTGAGTCAATATGTCTGCAATCCTCCCACGCTGAACAGCTTCAAGGTGGGACCCTCGATTTACCTGGGCGAGGGTAATTTCACGCCTGTCTATGTCAACCTGGTGGACAACGGCACGAAGATGATCATCGTGGCCCGTTTCATTCCCGCGGTTCTGATCTTTGATGTCGCCAACGGCACCACAAGCGCGGTTCAGCTTGTCAACAGCGACGACCCGCGCTCGGCGTCGTCCTCCAATGACGGCAGCGAAGTTTTTGTCGCCGCCTGCGATCAGTATGTGCCAAACAGCAACCCACCCGTATGCGCCGCCGGTTCGGTCCACATCGTCAACACCATCACCGGGCACGACCAGGACGTTCCCTATATCAACAACACCACCAACAATATGTGCACGGGACAAGGCGCAGGCGCCCCCATTTGTTTTCCGGACATGATCGCCATTCGACCCCAGTGAGGCCGGTGTGGTGCGTCAAACAAATCGACATTTATGAGTCGCCGATTCCCTCTGTGTTCCTCTGTGCCCTCTGTGGTTAGAGAGGTTGCGGAAAAACTCCGTTTCGCGCGGTTTTGGGAAGGGCACGAGTTCCACTCGTGCCGAAAAATGCCACGAAATCAATGCGGCTTCCAGCCGCTGGGGGAACGCGCCGCGCCGGGAAGGTCACTTTTTCCGCAACCTCTACAGCCGATCACGCGGATCGAGGCACAACACTTAGCGTTATTTAACGTTCACTATTTCCGGCGCACTACACTAAGGGCCGCCGGCCAAAAGTTCGCGAACCAACGGTTCCGCGTGTACGCCGGGGAGATTTGCCGCGTCTAATCAAACTGACTGACTCTGGCACTCTCGGTGCTGGCAGCACAGGTATAATGGTTGTTTGTGTGATTTCAGGAGGCGGAAACATGGATTCGCGCGAGAGCGCTTTTTGGGTGCGCTTCAAAGCCAACCGCTTGGCGTATACCTTTACCATATTGGCGACACTCGCCGTTGGAATTCTGATTGGCACCGTGATTTCTTACGGCGTCAAGGGCAAAGAGGGCCAGAAATCGGACGCCACGCCTTTGACCATCCCGGCGCCGCAGCAACTCTCGAACGCGTTCTCGCAGATCTCCAAACAGCTTGAGCCTACCGTGGTCAACATCAATACCGAGTCGACCATCAAGAATCCCCATCACGGGCGCAATCCTCATGCTCAACCGGACAACCCCGACGATCAGGGCGGCGGCGACGATGACACCCCGTTCCAGGATTTCTTCGACAAGTTCTTTGGTGGCCAGGGCGGCCCCGACGCCGGCTCGATCCGCCAGCGTTCGCTCGGCTCAGGCGTAATTGTCGATCCCAAAGGCTATATCGTGACCAATCGTCACGTGGTTGAAAAGGCCGACCGCATTCGCGTGAAGTTGCAGGATGAAAATCCCGCCTCCCCCGGCCATGACGCCAAGGTCATCGGCATGGATCAGGAAACCGATCTGGCCGTCATCAAGATTGAAATGGATCGCCCCCTTCCAGCCGCAAAGCTCGGAAACTCCGACGGCATGGAAGTGGGAGATTGGGTTCTCGCCATCGGCAGTCCTTTCGGATTGCAGGAAACCGTCACCGCCGGCATCGTCTCCGCCAAGGGCCGCAGCATTGTCCCCAATCGAGACTTTCAATCGTTTATTCAGACCGACGCAGCCATCAACCCTGGGAACTCTGGTGGCCCGCTGGTCAATATGGCGGGCGAAGTAATCGGCATCAACACCGCCATTCTGACCGAGACAAGTTCTTACGCAGGCGTCGGCTTCGCCATGCCGTCCAACACGGTCGCTCAGGTCTATAACCAACTGATTGGACCGGAACACCGCGTGGCTCGCGGCTCCATTGGCATCCAATTCACCGCTCAGCCGAACCCCGCGCTCGCGCGTGTGTACGGGTCCGGCGTGACGGTCGCGACCGTCGTCTCCGGCAGCCCAGCCGAGGAAGCTGGCCTGAAGGTAGGCGATACGATCACCTCAGTCGATGGCAGAGAGGTAAAATCCGGCAACGACTTGGTGGCCGACATCGCTTCCCGCAAGCCTGGCAGCAAGGCGAAGTTGAGCTTTATTCGCAACGGCAAAAAAGAAGAGGCTAGCGTCACCATCGCCGACCGCTCCAAGCTGTTCGCAGCCCGCCTCGGCGAAGACGACGCAAACCAGGGCGAAGAGGAGCCGAAAGCCAGCAAATTCGGTATTTCCGTTCGCGGCATCAACGGCGAGCTTGCCGACCGCCTCAGTATCCCTGCCGGTAAAGGCGTGGTGGTGCAGGATGTGAAAAGCGGCTCGTTTGCCGAGGATCTCGGCTTGAATCGCGGCGACGTGATTCTTGAGGTCAATAAGCAGCCGGTCAACAACCCCGAGGACTTTTCAAAAATCGAATCGTCGTTGAAGAGCGGCCAGGATGTGGTCCTGCTGGTGCGCCCGCGTGGCGCGAGAGCTTCGGACGGCACCGTTTTCCTCGCCGGTACACTTCCGTAACCGGCTGGACAATCTGGCGAGACTGGCATACCTTACCCACTTCGGGGAACATAGGCTTAACCGCTTTCGCTAGCTTACGTTGAGTGCACACTGAGTAGAGGATCGTAGTCGCAGAATGCTGAAACAGGCGTCAATCCGATTTGGAGGGCAGACTAGCCTTTGCGCGTTTAGGTGCATTCTTGCGGTACTCGCAGTCGCCGTGGTGTCGAATTTAGCGGGCGCTTCGGTACCATCGTCCAGATCTTCTGCCGCGCCGCATTCGCCGACTCGCACCAGCCATTCGACGCTTCATGCAGCGCACAAGTCGTCGAGCAAGCCGGCTGCGCACAGCAGCACGACACGCACGGCCAGTTCCCACAGCAAGACAAGCCGGCACGGCGCGAAGACATCAAAGGCGGCTAGCAAGGGACCGAAAGGATCAAAGGCCCCCACGAAGAGCATGAAGCGCGGACAGAAGGCAATCGATGCAGAGCGCGCGCGCGAAATCCAGGAAGCCCTCATTCGCGAACATTATCTGGATGGCGAGCCTTCAGGCGAGTGGGACGGCGCTACACAGTCCGCCATGCAGCGCTATCAGGAGGACCAGGGCTGGCAATCGAAAACAACGCCTGATTCCCGCGCGCTGATCAAGCTCGGCTTAGGTCCCAGCCACGAGCACCTGCTCAATCCCGAGAGCGCCATGACGATGCCCGCCGCGCCAATATCAGCCGATCCCAAGACGGCAAAACAAGCCCCGTCGGAAGACAGCGTTCCCAAACAATAAGCCCGCACGTCAATGCATTTTTCGCTAAAAGCTGACATCACCCAACCGAGGGTCGAGGCTCGCGGTTCGCGTCTCGTCACATCGTGTTGTGCCGCGCGTCCTTGACGAACGCTCGCCTTGAGCATCGGCTTATCCTGCAAGCTGTTCCTTAACCTTTCCCCAGGGCAAATCTTCAGAAGGAAAATTCCATCCATCGGAGGCGAATATGCAGCGCTACAGTCGACGTTTCGTGCAACTTGGGATTTTATTCCTTATCACCATCGCGCTTGCGCTCTCGGCGCAGGCTACGACCTATAAGAAGGCAAGTCTTAAGGGCAGTTACGGCTTCTTGACCAACCTGTGGACTGCTGATTCGAGTACAGACCAGATTGCCATGGTGGGCATCCTGACCTTCAACGGCGCCGGGAAAGTGATTGGCTCGTACACGACGGTTTCGTTGGAAGTCGTCAAGACCGGCACACTAGGTGGGACGTACACCGTGAGTTCCAATGGCACGGGGAAGATCACTCTTACAACCGGCTCAACGGCTGTTTTCGCGATTGTTCTCAACAACCCAACGGCAGCTGGGCTCGCGCAAGGCGTTCAATTGCTGCAGACCAACGACAGCAACAACGAAGTGGTCAGCGGCACCGCTGTGCTCCAATCCACCACCGCTCAGACCTACAGCGTCGCCAGCATAAACGGGAATTTCAGCTTTCAGTGGAACCTCTGGTGGGCCAGCCCGAGTGGTTACCAGGGAAGCCAGTTGGGGACTTGTAACTTTGACGGCAAGGGCGGTTTCAAAAGCTCCTCAACAAGCGTGTTGGACGGCGTAACTAAAACACAGACCCAGACCGGAACCTACACGGTCAACGCGGACGGCAGCGGCACGATTACGCTTCCGGGCGCTGGTATCGTGTTTGTGCTGAACTCGGCCGATGCAGGGCAAGCCCACGGAGCGCAGTTCATCGACAACATAAATGAGAGCGGCGATTATGTCGTCACCGGAACCGCGTTGATGCAGTGAACGCGGGCCGCCTGTTTGGCTATCTTCTGATCTGGCTTTCCTCGGTCGGGTCTTTACAATGCTCTGGTTTTGACTGCCGGGCTTATTGCTCCGAGCCCGCGCTTGTGGCCTGCTTCTTCACAAACTCGAACGTGCAGGCGCGGCCTACGATGCCGAGGCCCTCGCTCTTGGCGCCTGTGCCTTCGGTCTCTTTGAATTGGGCCTTGATGTCGTAGCTATATTCCTCTCCCTTGTGGGCGAAAACTCCGCGGGAATATTTCCTCGAGGCAACAATGCCGTTGGCAGACAGCTTGGCCTTGCCGTCTTCCCCGATCTTGCCTTCGATCAGCAGGTAGCCGGGCTCCCCCGCTGTGCCGTGCTCTCCGCGAAAGTTGCTGTTCTGGATGACGCTCGGAAGCTGCCAAGTGTAGCCCTCTGTATTCCCTTTCGGAGGGCAGGTGAGCTTCGTGAGCCAATTGCCGTCGAAGGCCTTCCCGGCATTCGATTGGGCCATGACATTTGTGCTGCCCAATAGTATGAGTGCAGCCAAGACAAAACCGAGTTTGTGCATGCAACCTCCGTAAATAGCCGCCGGTGTTGCTGCCCGTCCCGCCCACCGGTAGCTGCTCCACAACACGACAGTCGTGTCGAAGGGTGTCCTGGAGGACTTAGCCAGCTTTTGAATGCTCTTGTTCAGAATGTCATGAAGTGACGCAGAAAGTCTGTGACGGCTACCCTTGACATTTGGCCCCTCAGGATCGGGGTGATAGAGCGTGATAGACCGGGGCGACACAAGAAAGTGGGGTCTTGTAATCGGCAATCTGTCAGTGAGCTATCGCACACGGCGAGCGATAACTTCAGTGTTTTCAATCGAGAACCGGCCGTGGGCAATAGGGAACGGGCTCTCCCTTGACGATCGCGCCGGGGTTGCCTTCGACCAGAGCCGCGGCACATTCGGCTCCCACCATCTCGGCGGCAACGTCACGCCCCGCCGACAAAATAGGCACACGATGCCTCGTGCTGTGCGCGTCGGTTGCCAGGATGTGCACGGCCGAGCGCTCCAGCAGCCAGCGCGAAACCATCTGCGGACGCTCTCCCCAAAATCCGGTCAGCGACGAAGCCGTCACCTGAACCAGGCAGCCCTGGTCCGCAATCTCCAGCACCCGCTGCGGCGTCTTCTGCAAAATCGGATTGCGCTCGGGATGCGTCAGGATCGGCGTCAGCCCAATGTCCCCAAGCTTCCGAAAACCATCCGCGAGCTGTGGCGGGATACTGTAATCGCTCAGTTCGACCAGCAAATAATTCGTTTCGCCGATCGTGTAGCGGTGCGGCCGCGCAAAGAGCTTCTCCAGGTTCTCGTCGGAAAAGTGAAAGTCGCACCCCAGGCCGAGTTCGGGCACTGGCCCTACTCGTCTTCGCAACTCCTCCACCAGACTCATCAGGTATTCGCGATCATAGGGATAGTGATCGTTGGCGTGCGGCGTCGCGATCATATGCGTGATCCCGTCTTCCGCAGCCATGCGGCACATCCCAATCGAAACTTCCCAGGACTTCGGGCCGTCGTCAACCTCCGGCAAAATATGACAGTGAATATCGATCAATTCAGGTTCTCGATTCCGACACTTCAGTTTAAACCGGCAGCAGCCCTTCCCACTCCCGAACGGTGCACAATCGGAGATTTTCGGTTGATTTCTTTGTATGCTGCCGAGCGCGCATCCAACTTCACAAGACGCGAAAAATTCAATCGGCCGGGGCAGGTCATGCGGGACAGTTGCGGAGTTTGCGCCTTATCGTGCACGATAGTATCTTCGCTCTACATTCTGAGATCGCACATTGAAGGAGCAGTTCTGGTATGAGCTTCCCTAGCGCGGCGCGCCTTGTACTTCAGCGCCCAATGTTTCTTCGTCCGGCGTTGGCCGCTGCTTTCGTTTTACTCCTGGCCGCGCAGTTCATTTCCTGTAGCGGTAACGGCAAGCTCCCCTCAACCGGTACCGGCGGCACTGCCTACATAACCCTCCCCGATCAGGGAACTATCATGATGCTGCATATTGATGGCGTAACCGGCGCCCTCGGGGTCCAAGGGACGACTCCAGGATACGTCGGCCTTTCGCCCCATGGATTGGCGTTGTCGCCGTCGAAAAAATTCCTTTATGTTGCGAATTCCGAATCCAACAACATTTACACCTTCAGCGTTGCCGGCGACGGAACGCTGTCTCTGGTCACTACGACCTCGGATGGCGGTACGACTCCCTGGGAAGTTCTCGTCGATCCATCCGGCCAATACCTGCTCGTCACCAATATTGGACAGAGCAGCGACGTGTCCGTTTTTGCCATGGACTCTACAACTGGCGCTCTAACCGCCGTCCCTGGCTCACCTTTCCCTGCGAACGAAAGCCCCACCGAAATCGTGATGCCGCCTGCCGGCAATCTCGTTTACGTCAGCAACAGTAGCAATCAAAATGGCACGGTGACGGCTTTCACCTTCGACTCTTCCACCGGCGCTCTGTCGCAGGTGGCAGGTTCTCCGTTTTATTCGGGACGGGGTGCCAGCGCTCTGGCCGTCGATAACAGCGGGCAATTCCTCTACGTGGCCAACACCTCGGCCATAAACTCAAACACCAATGTCATCGGAAACATTTCCGCCTTCAACATCAATCCCAGCACTGGAGTGCTGGCTCCAATCTCGGGCTCGCCGTTCGCTCCTCCGATCGGCAGCGGACCCCAGACGCTGGTCGTCGTTCCCAATTCACAGCTTCTCTTCGCCACTACGCCCGGCTCCAGCTACAGCATTTGGTGTTTCACGATCAATTCCCTGACCGGGCAGCTCACTGTCGTCAACGACTCGCCCTTCAGCCAGACGGCGGGCGGCCTATTTGCCCTCGTGGATACGAACGGCAGCTACTTCTACATTGGCGATGCACAGTCCAAAGGCATTGCTGCCTATACCTTCGATTCCAATACCGGCCAGCCCACGGAGGTCCTGAACTCGCCATTTTCCACCCAGGGACAGAGCCCGGGGAAAATGGTGATTGTTCCGTAGCCGGCCGATTCCGGCGGGACTGTCCGCGTCACCTTAGCTTGTGATCCGAGTCACTGCCGGGTATCCGCCCGGGGACGATAACTAGCTGGTGCCCATGCTCCGTAAAGGTGCACCCAGGGCTTATGAAGGTGCTGACGTGTGTCTGGCCATCCCGGGAAAGGTTCTGAGCAGCGACGATTTGGGCTTTGCGCGTCTGGCCCGCGTGCAGTTCGGCGGCACGGTTCGCCAGGTCCGGCTCGACTTTGTCCCCGAAGCCGCCGTGGGCGACTACGTCATGGTTCACGTGGGGTTTGCTATCAGTAAGATCGACGAACAGGAAGCCCACCGCACCTATCAGTTGCTGGCGGAAATGGACGCATTGGAGGATGAACTTCCCTCCCCCGATCCTGCGTGAAATTCCGCGTATCGGCCTCAACCGAAGCTCGCCGGATTTTCGCCTCAAATAGCCATTCCTGCATGAAGCTTTCCTCCGTGTACCTGAGTGCCTTCCGTGGTTTTCGACTTTTCGCCGAGCGCCTGATCTCTGTCCAATATCACTTGCCCTTGTGACATCCATCACCGTGGCGATGTTCGCCCCGCCGTAGAGTGAATTCCGGCGCTCCACCTCGCCTTTCAAGGGGGTTCGCACGATGAAATTCATGGACGAGTACCGCGACGCAGGCATCGCCCGCCAGCTTCTCGCCGAAATCGCGCGCACCGTCCGCAAGCCTTGTGTGCTCATGGAAATCTGCGGCGGCCAAACTCACACCATCATGCGTTACGGCCTCGATGAACTACTGCCACGCGAGATTGAACTTGTCCACGGCCCGGGCTGCCCGGTCTGCGTTACCCCGCTGGAAACGATTGACAAGGCGCTCGAACTCGCCGCTCGCCGCGAGGTAATTCTCGTCTCTTACGGCGATATGTTACGCGTTCCCGGCTCAACCACCGATCTGTTAACGGTTAAAGCAAGCGGCGGAGACGTGCGCGTCGTCTATTCGCCGACCGAGGCGCTGAAGATCGCTCGCCAGAATCCAGACCGTAAAGTGGTTTTCCTGGCCATTGGCTTTGAGACTACCGCTCCCGCGAATGCGATGGCCGTGTGGCAGGCAAAGCAGGAAGGAATCGGCAACTTTTCGGTGCTGGTCTCACATGTACTCGTGCCGCCCGCCATTCGCGCGCTCATGACTTCTCCCGATTGCCGCGTCAACGGATTCATCGCGCCCGGCCATGTTTGCACCGTGATGGGCTACGAGGAATACGAAACTTTGGCACGCGATTTCCGGGTTCCCATCGTTGTCGGCGGCTTCGAGCCGGTCGATCTACTGGAATCCGTGCTGATGCTCGTCCGCCAACTGGGGAGCGGCGAGGCAAAGGCCGAGAATCAGTACGTGCGTTCGGTCAATTACCAGGGCAATTTGCCCGCGCAACGGATCATAAAAGAGGTTTTCGAGATCGCCGACCAGAAGTGGCGCGGCATCGGTACCATTCCGGCGAGCGGCTTGCGCGTGCGCGACGAGTACGGCGACTACGATGCCTCGCGGTTGTTCGGTCTGGCTTCAATCACTGTGGACGAGCCCGCCGAATGCATCAGCGCGCAGGTGCTGCAAGGCCTGAAGAAGCCGACCGATTGTCCTGCATTCAGCATGCGTTGCACGCCCGAGTATCCGCTGGGAGCACCAATGGTGTCATCGGAAGGCGCGTGCGCCGCGTATTACAACTATCGGAAACACCAGTTCCCAGTTCCCAGTTC